>OGTJ01000049.1_pt1 | contig 90629 bp, 63 predicted proteins | sample 1574611 | NCBI WGS metagenome assembly OGTJ01 (sample SAMN03295858, study PRJEB24534) | human gut metagenome | isolation source: fecal sample 1 from infant 9 | host: Homo sapiens | place: USA: Pittsburgh, PA | collected 2014-07
ACGACCCCGCAGTATATTGCAAGCAATCAAGCACCCCAAGATGTCCTTGACACACAATATTGATGTGCTTCAGTTGTGGAATTTCTATACTGAATGTTAGTCCTGCGCTGACTGACATCTTGGGGAACAATGACTTGTAAAACGAAACTTGGTTTTAGAGCTAACGAACAGTTCTTTGCAGTGTTGGTACATCACTTTTGTTAATGTTTGATCGATAATAGATTGTCATAATCAGGTTGTGTGTTGAGTTCTTCTGTAACAATGTCTTGGACAATAAATTCTGAATGGTTACGGTGCGTGTATTATGCTAATATATCATTTTGGGTCATAGTTTGTGGGTGAACGCTCTTTGCTATGTGGGTTCAAGAACTCTGTGTGGTTGTCCATTTTTCATTTCGATTTCTCGTTTCTTTCGCAAAGTACGTTTCGGTTAGATTGGTCGTTTGAAGTTTATCGACCAGAGGAAAAGACTCAATGAGCTTGGATAAATGAAGATGCGTGTTTGCTGAAGCCTCACACATTGCTATCATCGCAGGTATCTTATAGTTGTTACCTCTCTATATAATTCTTAGCAAAAGTTTCATTGATTGTTGCCCACAAGCTTTTCGTAGACTTGGGTAATTCTTCAGTCAAAGTGTCAATCTGGTCTTTACTCAATGCATTTCCTGATAAATCCAATTCCCAAAAACAGTTGTAGTTTTCAGCATCACCCAAACATTCCACAGAAAACCCTCTTAACTGATTATATCCCAAATCAAGGTGCTTGAGCTTGCTTTCTCCTTTAGGGAAAGTTAGATGAAACTTTTCTATATCATTGGATGAAAGGTCCAACACTTCCAATGAGTTAGAGCAAAATGTCAATATGGCTGACTCAATCTTGTTCCGAGAAAGGCCCAAGTAGCGCAAGTTCTCTAATCGAAGAATATGTGGAGGAATTTCGGTAAGGTTATTTGAAGCCAATTCGAGCTCTTTTATTGTTGATGGAAACAGAATATTATCAATTTGATAGCAATTTTCCAACTGGAGTTTTGTCAAGTTAAGGAACTGGGTAGGTGGAAATCGACAGTTTGTCAATTTCAAGTAACGTACGTTCTCTGCCTGCAAGAACAGCAAAGTTTCAGTTGCAGTGCAAGTTGCCAGTAGTTGTTCAAGATTATGCAGGGATATTTGAATGGAACCAACAAAGTTGTTGTCGAGGTTCAACCTTTGCAAAGGCGGGGAGCTCTTACCCAACAGCAATTTCTGAATTTGGTTCAAATTCAAGTTTAATGTCTTTAGTTGTTTTGGAAACGCTACTCCTTCAATCGTGGTGATGTTGTTACCTTCCAAAATCAATTCTTCGAGAAAATCTGGAAATATAAAATCTTCAAGACTCTGGAGCCAATTAGAAGTCAAATTGAGATGTTTTAGTCTCTTGAACTTCGAAAGGTCCCGCTTAAAGTTATCCCAGTCCCCACAAACAAAGGAAAGGTCGATTCTTTCCAATGATGGAGGGAGAATATCAAAAAGCTGACCGAAATCAACATTATTATGCCCAACTAACTTCAACTTTTTCAAAGTTGGGGGCAACTTCAACTGGCAAACCAACAGGTCGTTCTCGTTGTAACATAACTCAAGCTCCTCTGTTGGATACATTGGCGGGACCCCTACAAGAGGACCCTCGACAGCTAACGATTTCAATGTAAATCCTTTCCTTTTAGCAACTTCAGCAACCAATACAAGAAAATCGTCGACGCAATCATTACCAGTGTATGAATATTTGATGCTGGTGGTTCCTTGGTATGTCATTTGCATAAGAATCTTTTTTACATATTCAGGAACTGGTTCGCCCGAACAGGTGAAGGACAACTCATCAAGAGACGCATCACCCTTTACCTCGACATCAATTCCATTGTAGTCCGCAAGCTGTAGAATCTGTAGCGACAGGGCCAACTCAACTGTAGCAATCACCGGCTGTAAAGAAAACTGTTTGAGCCCTGACAATGAACCCTTGAATTTGCTTTCGTTTAGCTTCAAAACCTCCATGTTCTCGAAAAGATCTAAATCAATTTCCCCATTTACCTCAGTTCTGGAAGATACTCGCAACGAAAGTCCAATCACACGATTCCTGATATGGTCTAGAGACTCAAATAATAGAGTCAAGTCAAGACGTTGATAGCGCCAGCCACAAAAGTCCATATCCAAATGCAATTTCAGTTTCAGGCTAGGCTTTAACATGGCGAGAAACTGTTGAAGCTCAACAAGATCAGCCATGCATACCATTTTGGAGTAAATCTTCGACACCGCTTCCAACTCTTCATCAACGCAATACATATCAAACATGTGAAACTCTCTCGCATTCATGAAATCGCTCTCACTCCTTGCAATTGACATGTTGACAGGCCTTGCCATCGTAATCTCATATCTATAGCTGGCTTTCATTATCTCTTGATTTACTGCGTACTTTAAATTCCGGCTCATCTGTGAAGGGTCTGAAATAAGTTGAATAAGATTGGAAAGGCTCACAAAAGATACAATCTTTCGCAACACATCCTCAGGGTAGCAATCAAGCATTGTCAGGCGTTCCATCTGAGTGTGGTAGACCAATGAGTTGAAAGTATATTTTCGATTTTTGTGAGTCATGATTGAAATCGATTGGTTAACTACACAAAACCCACCAAGGTTCAGTATACAGTTCAGGAGAAGGGATTATTGAGGAGGTGAAATTGTGATCAACTTTTGTAAACCAGCCATACCTTAAAGCGATTAGTTTTAGTCATCAATAAACAATGGTGATCGTAAATCCTCAATAAGCTGCGAAATTTTGGCCAATTTTTGTGTAAGCCGAGGTTGAGCAAATCGATACACCAAGGAGAACAATATTGTTCAAGAGCGGCAAGATGATCGATTATTTGATTGAGAAACGTTAAGAAAACAACTATTGGGTGAGCTAGTACTTACGAGGTCATCGCGATGTATACGATTCATTCCCAAACTTTTGTTGTCAAACACGATTTCATTACAAAGCAATCTACTTACAGGAAAATGTCACCATAGAGCCAGTTACCAGGGCCACTTGATGTTCGTTTATCACCCCATAAAGTTCGAACAGACCCTGGTAACTCTGAAGCCAATACAGCAATCTGATTAGCTTCAAGTAAGTTGTCAGACAAGCTTAGCTCGTATAAATTATTGAGCAAGCTTTCACTATTATGACCGATGGATCCTATCGAGACCTCTTTCAACTGATTCCCACATAGATCCAATTGCTTGAGATTAGTTGCACCCTTTGGAAAAACTAAATTAACCTCCTCTATTCTATTTGATGAAAGATTTAATACTTCCAAAGAATTTGTGCAGAATGTCATGGCGGCGTCTTTGATTTGGTTATGATTTAGCTTCAACACACGCAATTTCTCTAACTGGCTGAGCGCAGACGGAATCTTAACCAAGTCGTTGTACGAGAGTTCAACCGTCTCTAAATTAGGCGAAAACTCTACCTCGATGTTATCAGTCAAACAATGTACTATCGACAACCTCCTTAAGTGGGTAAATATCAACTTCGTTCCCTCCAGAATCTCACACAATTCCATTTGTAAACTATCAAGGTTGTCGAACCGACAAACCCCTGACAACTTGCAGCGATTCAAGCTTAAAAGCTTTAGTGGCAAGTTGAAATTTGAGAACTCCATTTTGTTTCCAAGATGCAAAGTCTCCAAATGTAACGACCCGAGGATCTCCTCAACATGCTTACCAGACTTGATGGCGTTACCAAACAAATTAAGATGTCTCAATGACTTGGGAAAACTTGCATTATGCAAGTATTTTATATTGTTTCGACTTATGTCCAAGTATTGGAGTGAATCGGGGAAGGTTAGGCCAGCAAGGCTCTCTATATCCAGGTTCGACAATATGAGGGACTTTAAGTTAAATAGTTTTGAAAAATCCCCCTTTTCCCCAGTCCAGTCAACACCAGATAAATCCAACACTTGAAGCGATTGCGGAAACTGGAAGTTGTCGATATCATTGAAGTTTATATTGCACAGATGCAAAGCGAGGTATTTCAATTTTTTCAATTTAGACAAGTCAGTGTTTAAATCGTCAAAGTCATCTTCATCTCCTGATAGCTCCAAGTATTCCAACCCACTAGGAACAATGTTCACTAGTTCACCAACTTTCAATGACTCTTGTTGTACCAAGATTAAGCGTTCCATAGTGGGAGACAACTTTAACCAAGAAATCAATTCATTATCAGACTTTCTAAGATCAAGTACTTCGGTTGGACAGGTGCGCAATTGGTCATTGATTTTGCCGCCCAATGTCAAAGACTTTAACGTAAAGCCGACTTCCCTAGCGACCTCATCAATCAACATAACCAAGTCATCAAGATTTCCAGAACCATCATCCATGTACTTTATACTTTCAGTTGCAGGACAAGTCATCTTCCAAAGAATGTCCTTGACTATGGCAGGTAATGCACTTGGAAAGCCAATGAATGATAGCTCTTCAAGACATGGATATTCACCAGCATCAGGCAAGGTTGAATAGAGACTGAGACTGTCAACATCACAAGTAAATCGCTTTAAGGTTAGTGGTAGATTACCCACATCAAGGGGACATCCTGGTTCTCGGGGGGATACATAAATAAGTTCCCTTAAATAGCAACATTTAGAAATAGATCCACAAACTGAGATGCCACAAATCTGCAATACTTCTGCATTCTGAAAGAAGTTCCAATCAAAATCTCCTATTATGTTGATGTTATCAGGATTTGCAATAACAAACCCAGTGATGCGATCCTCCAAGAGTTTGATAGCAGAAACAATACCGTTTAGATCAACAAAACGTAAACCACATGTCCTTAGATTCAAATGTACTTTTAGGTCTAAAGAATTCGTCAGATGTAAAATGGAAAAGAATCTTTCAAACCCGATAAAATCTTCGACATTTCGAAGCTCGTAATGAATGTTGCAAACGGCTCTGACGCATTCAGCCTTGCAGTAGTCATCAAAGATCTCAAACTCTCTCGAACTATTGAAGTCAGATTCATCGAGGATATCTTCCTCTTCCATCAAAAAGCCGAGTCCTGTCGTGTTATTGTGATAGGTGTAACCTGATTCTGCAATAACAGTATTGATGGCCGCTTTGAAGTTTTGGTTCAGTTTCAAAAAGGAAGGACACGGGAGCACCTGAAGGAGGTTGTTGACGCCTGCAATGGAAACAATCTTGTGTAGTATATCATTTGGGTACAAGTCTAGTGAGATCCTGTATTGCTTGGGCATTATGAGTGTGAGAATGGTTATCGGCTTTGGTGATTGTGTGCCATTAACGTTGATGTCTATTGCTATTTACGGATCTGAATGAGAATCAATTGGATTCAGAAGGAAGTGCAAGATTCGATACCAAAATCAAATTCTTGAGCGTCGTCATATTCGGAGAATTCTATACATTTTACAAAGATTCCAATTCTAGCTCCACCATCTACAACTCTATTCATATGGTGTGACATGAATTAACCACCGAATTATTATCCTTCAAAAAACACATCGCACGACTTGGCTCCGTTTTAGGCAATTGCTGTTGTTTCAATTGGTTAGAAATGAAAAAGTTATCCAAAGTTTTGAAAATCATACTACCAATTTCCAACACTTTAAGCCACAGGTGTATGACAACCTGTTTGAGGATAGATGAATTCAAAAAGCTGTAACTTGAGGTCCTTCATTGGTTAGAATGAACTACTGACACCATTGATAAATTTCGATACACCGCTGTTGACAAAATCAGCATACACAAACTTACACTCCTGAAGCCTACTAAAGAACAAGACTACAACACTCGAAAAACAAAACACCACATGTTTCGTCCATGTACTACTATATACACTTATTTTCTCCACCAAACTGGTTCATCCTCTTTCTTTCTGTGAATCCTTTTAATTTCATAGTCGTCTTTAACTTTATCCAAATGATCTGTGAGCAACCCCAGGAGCCTATAATAATCGTCCTTTTTGTTAACCTTTCGCTTGTTCTCAATCATTTCCAACATCTCCTCCTCATCTAGTTGGCGGTGCTTTTCGTCATACCTTTCCCATTTAACACTAGTAAATTTCTGAAGGTAGATTGATCCAGCAACTATTGAAAGCAAAAATGGAAGCCCTAGGTATAAGAAGTGGTTTTTCTTGACAAGCTTGGAGTACCTTCCTGCTATACTCTTGTCGTATAGTTCTTGTTCTTTCTTTCCTCTGAATACGTTAGTTCCAAATCTAGCCATTGTGGAGATGAATGTTGGATGATGTTTTAGTTTTTTGATTTTTGCGTAACAAGTGCAGAAAAAAAAGTGAAAGGAAAGCCCATCCCATCCCATCCCATCCCATCCCATCTCACCTTTGGAACCAAACGATGGTATCATTTTCATGCGAAGTTTGTAACGACACAGTGGTTAAAAAGAAGTTGGGTCAGCATCAGCAAAGATGTCGTGGGGCTTACTTCACCTGTATTGACTGTTCAACCACATTTCACAACAATGACCATGATAAACACACTAGTTGTATATCAGAGGCTGAAAAATACGAAAAGAGTTTGTACAAAGGTAAAAAGAAGCAACCTGTTACACAGAAGGAGCAACCAAAGCCAAAGAGCGTTACAGAAAAGTCATCGCCACTAGCCCTGTTGGTAACGGAAAAGTCAAATTTTTACAAGATTCTTAAAAAGGCATCCAAGGATGATAAAAAGAAGCTAAAGGAGATTTTGAAAAACTTGACCGTATCAAACATTGATGGGAAATTGATTATACAATAGTTTACTTGTTTATATACTTGTTCACCTTGTTATAGAATAAAGGAAGGTTTTTAAAGTCAAATGAAAAGCTATCCAAAAAGTATTCAGGCAATAACTTCATTGCTTCTTCATTACCGTTGAAAATGGGAATGTAGGTAACCTCAGATCCATCCTTCGGTAGTATTAACTTGTACTGGATTTCCAATTCTTTACCAGAAGATTTCATTTCGTAAACCAATTCCTTACCATTGTCAACAAAGTAGGTAACTTTTAATCCACTCATAATCTCAAGAATATCCAATGAGTAAAACACGTCTTCATTGTTTTGCTTTTTCACGGGGGAGCTGAATTGAGACCTGCTCTCCAGCTCCTCTGTCAATCTGGCATTTTCTTGTTGTAATTCTTGTATCAATTTGTGGTCGGCTTCCATTTGTTCCTCGGCAAACTCCTTATACTTTGCGTGTATGACATCAGCATTCGTGTGAACATATTGATTAATGAGATCAACTATCGATGAAGAGTCTGTCTGCGACAATACGTCTTTAGCAAATATAGGACGAGGCGAGGATTTCGTAACCTTGTTTTGTTTCGGTTTGGCCATTGTTGATGGAACTCGAAAACATAAACAACATGAATTGAAATTTTTTTTTCCTCTTCACAACAACCTTTCCAAGAGCTTCCTAATGTCATCCTTTGCTTCAAAGTTGAGCAATATCAATGAAACCCAGGACTCAATCAACTACCTATCTGGGTATATGCTACAAAATGAGCCGTCGTCGCAGTCATTCATCGATATATGGAGATCTCAGGTGTTTAATGCACCACCATCTACCAAGCTCTTACTACTATATCTTTGCAACGATGTCATCCAAAAAGCCAAGCGTCATCACAAGCAAAAGTACATAACAGACTACTTTGGACCTCTATTGGAAGTCATAAACCCTATATATCACAGTGTTGACTCGACTATAAAGAAAAAAATTGAGAGGCTAATCTCAGTTTGGCAGGACAGGTTGGTCTTTGATGCCGATGGGATAAGAAAGTTGAAGGAGCGTATAGCACAACCTCCACAGAAGCCAGCTGCTGCTTCGTCCCCGGCAATAGTGGCTGAATTACAAGCTATTAACAATCTATACCAGCGAATCAATGATTTGACAGATATATCGCAAGGTAATCTCACTCAATTGGGTATACAATCCAAAACCTATTTAAACTTGGGAGCAGATACCTTACCCGAAACTCAAGTGCATCTCAACAAACTCAAAATGTTGGAAAAGCTTAGCAATGTATCGATAAAGAACATAGAAACCATCAAGTTCACACGGGAGCAGATCAGATCTCATTTGGAAACAATGCTTCAGTCTATAGAGAGTGGGCTTCAAACAGACGACAGCAAGATTGCCGTTGTCAACGACAAGTTAAACAAGATTGATGAAACGAGGCGTGCATTGCAAGGAGTCGTTGATGAATCAGATGATGAAGAATTACCCAAATACGAGGAAGACGACTCTGATGATGAGCCAGAGTCAAAAAAGAGAAAAGCGTCGCCTATTCCATCGGGAGGCTCAACGCCGAAAAAGGTTGCGTTTGCTACAGACATTCAAGTGAATGAATATGAAAACAAACCAAAGGGAGAAGACGAATCAGAAGAGGATACAAAAGAAAAAGAGCATACACCAAGCGCTGAGGTTATGGATATACTACTGAAATTAACATAGTGCTTTCTTGTATAGATTGAAAAACCGTCTCCCCGCTTTCATTTTGATAGCGTCTGGCACTCTGTTCAAATCTCGTCCGACAAACTTTACAATTCTCTCATCAATTTCTTGTTTGTCGTAGGTTTCTTTCCCCACGTATAGTAAACACTTGGCTCTAGTGATCGCAACGTATTTAAGTCTCGACTTTGGCAACCTTGAAAAGTTGGGAATAAATACCACAGGAAACTCTAATCCCTTTGCCTTGTGGATTGTCGACACATTGACCCTATCTTCTTCAAACACTGGCTCATCATCGTAATAGCTCTTTAAAAAGTAATCTAGAAATGTACCTTTAGGTTCGGTTAGGTATTTCCTGTGTGATGTTTTCAACGAAGCATAAAATGAGCTCAATTCATCCGTTTCGATGGCGTTGATTAGCCCTGTTTGTATACTTATACGACCCAATGAGGATAAAATAGAAATTGGGGTACCTAACCCCACCCTCTCGTTTTCAATCAAATCAAGAAAGTTTTTGATTGAAACACTTGTACTCCTCTCCCTCAAATAATCCTCTAGCCTATTCTTTTTACTGCAATTCCACTCGTTGTACTCTGCAAACAACTTTTTCAAATTCTTGACACCCAATTTCTCCAAAACAAACAAAAGTGCAAAATCAGATCCATAACTTCTTCTAAGAATGTGCAAAAAATCCAAATACATGTGTAACTTTGAGCTTATCCACTTGTTACCACTAAACTTGTTGCATTTTATACCATACCTGGTTGTCAACTCCTCGGCAAATTGGTCGACCTCTCTATTCGTGAATGTGAGAATGATAATATCGGAAAATTTAATCAACCCGCCCGATTTTGCAATTAGCTCAACAATGTCTGTGCATAAATCACCCTGCCGTATCGGTCCAATACCCTCATCTTTTACACTTTTCAATTCCGAAGGTATAACCTCTTTAGCCATTGCTAGCACTTGGGGTCCCAAACGGAAAGTCTCTTTTAAAACCACCTCAGTGTGCTTGAACTTCAAGTCATGTATAAACTCATCAGTGATTCCTGGACGTGATCCCAAAAAGTCATAAATGCATTGATTCTTATCACCGGCTAGTGTCACATGCTTTGGCTTGCCATACACGGCAATCTGCTTGATAAATTTCAAAAGGACTGGTTGCATATCCTGAAACTCATCAATGATTACAACCTTGGCGCCAGCCAACGGCAACTCTCCATTAGACTCTTTGAATATTTCTATTGCACTAGTGATCAACCCATGGAAGCGAATCATTCCATTATCTTCGAGATATTCCAAAGTTCGCTCTAGTTGATCCCTTGAGATTGAGTGTTTCTGAGCAACCAGGTCTATTGGCTCACCTGACTTGACAGCAAGCACAGCAGCATCCAAATCCTTGTGTTTAGCACTGAAAAACTTGGCAAATGACTTCCAAGTTGAATCATCAACAACACTATTTGGAGGGCGGCCAGGAAAGTACTTCATAAAATTATCGTCAAAGATTAGAGCTGCAAAAGAGTGAAATGTTCGGATAACCACATCTTGAACAACCTCGTCCTTTATACCCTCGCTCAATGCCTGCTGTAGCAAATTGACCGTTCGGTTTGTCATTGACAACACGATAATCTCCAGCGGTTTCACACCATCCAGTAGTAGCCGTTTGATCCTGTTTATCAATGTCAACGTCTTGCCACATCCTGGTCCGCTCTGTATTGACAAAATGGTCCCCGGAGTGTAGTCATATTCCACTGCCTCTTGTTGACTAGGCGTTAGCATTGTTGACGTGCCTGAAAAAAAAAATCAAAGTCTTATTCAAAACAAAATTTTGATGTTTCATGATTTCACACAACCTATAATGGGAATTTCAACTCTTGAAAAGCTACTACCACTAGAGAACGAGGAAGTGGAGGTCTCTCCCAAAGATGTTTCAATTGTGAGCGATTCACTCTTGGAACATTATCGATCCGATCTTGAGGCCGATAAACTGGTCGACGTAGCCGAGGCAATGTCACACTTTTATTCATACAATAAAGAGTTATCGTTGCACAAGAAGAAGCTAGTGCCAGTGGGAGCTATACTTGATGGATTCTCCAAGGACTTGAAGCAATTATCATCCAGTTTGGTATCACTTGAACAACAATCCACTGAATTGTCGAGGGATTCTTATACAAACAAAATGATAACACAAATGCTAGAACGAACAATTAATGAAAAAGTGTTACCACCAGAGCTCATTCGGGATGTGCTTTATGAGGAATTGTCAAACAAGTATTTTGAAAAGGTCAACTATCTACTAGATAAGATGAATGAGGAAGAGTCATTGTTGATTAAAGCTAAAGTGGTGGAAAGAACAAGAGACTTTGTCATATCGCAGATCCGAGCGCTAAGGACAAAGCCCATTTCATCACAAGAGATCCAGAACAAGCTTCTTGCATGCTCTGACTTGTTCCACTTTTTGCAATCGCAACAACCTAAACTTGGAGAACAATTGCAACAAGCATATCAAAACACGATGAAGTGGTACTACAAAAGCAAGTTTGCAAAGTACATATATTCGTTGGAAAAGCTTCCCAGAAGGCACCTCGAGGTACCGATATTTGACTCACCAAACTACTTGTCCACTTTTGAATCAAGGTTTCGGATATTATCAAACACTGATGCTTGTATTCCATCACAATTGGCAGAAACAATGACTATCCCCTATACGATTGAATTCGTTTTTCTCCAACTTCTTAGGGCAGTCACAGACAACGTATCGGTCGAGTATTTGTTTGTTGTTAGCTTTTTCTATCAAGGGAATGAAACCAATCACACCTGGGCATTGGACATGTTTCAAGATGTCTTTCAAATAAGTACCGACTTTCTCACTCTCACCACAAATGGAACTTGCGACGTTTACGCAATTCTATTCATCATTAAGTTGATTCACAATTTTCAACTACGATTGCATGAAAATCACATTCCTGCTCTCGATGACCATCTCAATTCATTGTTGCTCATCTTATGGCCAATATTCAGCAAACTAGTGGATCTCAATTGTGATGCATTAAAGAAGCAAATACCTAGAACACCAAAGTCATTAGTTCCATTAAACGTGACGCAGCAATTTGCTTTGTTTTACCTGGGTTTGCTCCGCTTGTCTTCAGCAGGTGAGCCTTCAGAGACAGCAATTGTAAGGCTAAGGAACGCTTACGAAAGTAATCTTACCAAAGCAGCAAACGCATTTAGAGGACACGATAAAGAAACTTTTCTTGATCGAAACTACTCATTAGTGTACACGGTTGTGTCCAATGAGGCAGAAGATGCCACCTCTGAAATCAAACATTTCCAAGACTTAGCTAGTGTATACAAATCATAAATCGCAAATCTTTGCATACATACCACAAAGCTGTAAATAACTACCAACACCTTCCAACACTCTCATATGGACAAATCCAATCTCTTTAATCATATTCAATCGTTTCAGCTCATCGACGTTGGGAATAGTTTTGGCAACTTTGAACGTCAGTGTCACTATATCGATTGCTGAGTACCCTTTGTGCCAAAGACCATCCAATAAACCCAAAGCCTTATCCACATCTCCTTGCAAACAATTTGACAAGATGTTCTGAATCACGAGCGGATGTGGTTGGTCAACAATTTTGAACACGTTGACATCATTAACAAAGCCAAATCCAGCAACTGTACTCTGCAAGTTATTAATAGCTTGTCTCATATCTCCTTCAGCACTGAAAATCAAGGCTTGCAAGCCCTCGTTGTTATATTGCACATTCTCCGACTTGATAATATCCAAAAGTCTTTTCAAAACTTCCTCATCTGATAACTTGTTATATCTCAATATAGCACAACGTGATTGTAGTGGCTCAATGATTTTCAGCGATTGATTACAAGCAAATGCAAATCTTGTAGTATTTGAGTATATTTCCATGGTCCTTCTCAATGCTTGTTGTGCACCAGGAGTCATAGAATCTGCCTCATCTAAAATTATAATCTTTGTCCTTCCTGGTGGAAGCAGAATCTTTGTCTGAGCAAACTGTTTTATTTTGTTCCTCACAACATCAATTCCTCTGTCATCCGATGCATTAAGTTCCAATGTAGCTTGGTGGTAGTGCTCTTTACCCAATAATTCATACGCCAAACAGTGAACAGACGTGGTTTTCCCAATCCCAGGTAGTCCACTAATTATCATATTAGGCATGTTGCCATCTTGCACAATAATCTTTAATCGTTCTATCGTTTCTTCATTTCCAACTATGTCATCCAATACGTGAGGCCTATATTTTTCTACCCACGGAAGTTCCAATGTTTTTGACATGATGATAATGGTTGGTGGTATCTACGCTGAAAAGAGTGAAAAAAAAAAGATCAAAAAATTACGCGTGTTATTAGTGTCACATTTAGTGTCGCAAAAAGAATGTGTTATTCATACATCCTTCCAGTTTTTATATACAGGATATTTATCACCATAAATCATTTATATATTTTTCTAGAGATTAACCACTTATCATATCTTAATATTCTGACATAGGTCATTGAATACTAATCTGAAATAGAGAGAGTGACCGTTATACGATCTCCGTTATCCTAAGCCTTAGTCTATTGACAGTTTATTATACAAACTTGGCACAACCTTTAAATAAACTCGGATCCACATGAGATCATGCGTTGGATTTATCTATTGACTCTGAATTTTTCTTCCTGTTCTTGTTCTTCTTCTTCTTCGTTCTGCCTTGAGGTGCCTTCACCACCAATTGTTTCACTTGTGGTTGATAAAACTTTCCTGGGGACTGAAACACATCCTTCATCCAGGGGATCTCTATATCCTTAACGTGTTTGTCGATAAGTTCATATATAGGCTCAACTAATGTAACGCCAGTAGATAAACCTAAAATGCCTGTGTTTGCGACACCAGTTATACTTGAAATTCTCTCCATGCTGCCCTTGGGTAGTTGAACTAGTTTCACCATGTCAGATGCACTTTTTGACGCAGTGAAGCACAACACGGGAAACATACTAGTCAACAATTGCGGCGTAATGTCATATTTACACACGATGAGGTACTTTATTTGTCTTATGGAATCTTTATGTTTGCCTCTATTATTTGCAGCCTGTCGTTCCAACGTTTCCACTGTAGAGTTGAAACCGTAATGTATCCATTTTAATTTATCATTGTTGCTTGTCTCAGAAGATTGTAAAGTAGGACGTAGTAAAACATCCATCAAATCCAAAAGGTCTTTTGCCACTGATGGGGTCACGAAAGGCCAAGTATTCGATTGAGTGTAAGGGTTATCAAGTAAAGCTTTGAACACCTGATTTCTTTTGTTGTTTCTAGACTTTAGTGATGTGGGTACTGCATTATCAGGTTTGGTCACTCCTTTATTAGACATGTTGTGGGAGTGAAGAATTGTTGGTGAATGAAAATAAACGACAAGAATTTTAAGGAGAAAAATAACCAGTTACACCTTTAATTGTGGACTACAAATAATATTAAAACACTAGCTCCTATAAACCGTTTACTTCTCTTCTTTCTTGGGTGATTCAGGGTTATAGCCTGGAGATCCAGGAGAGTAGCTTGGAGAAGTTGGCGAGTACTGAGGACTCGTTGGTGAGTACTGCGGGGACGTAGGAGAATACGTTGGTGATGTAGGTGAATAAGATGGAGACGTAGGTGAGTAGCTTGGTGATGTAGGTGAGTAGCTTGGAGACGTAGGTGAGTAAGATGGAGACGTAGGTGAGTAAGATGGGGATGTTGGTGAATAGCTTGGGGATGTTGGTGAGTAGCTTGGGGATGTTGGTGAGTAGCTTGGGGAAGTAGGTGAGTAACTTGGAGATGTAGGTGAGTAACTTGGAGATGTTGGCGAGTAACTTGGAGATGTAGGTGAGTAGCTTGGAGATGTAGGTGAGTATGATGGAGACGTAGGTGAATAGCTTGGTGATGTAGGTGAGTAACTTGGAGATGTTGGCGAGTAGCTTGGAGACGTAGGTGAGTAAGATGGAGATGTAGGTGAGTAAGATGGGGATGTTGGTGAATAGCTTGGGGATGTTGGTGAGTAGCTTGGGGAAGTAGGTGAGTAACTTGGAGATGTTGGTGAGTAGCTTGGAGATGTTGGCGAGTAACCATACCCTGGGCTGGTGCCACCATAGCCTGGACTTGTTCCTCCATAGCTTGGACTAGTTGAGTAACTGAATGGAGAAGTGGCACTTGGTGAGGTTGGTTGCCCTCCATAAGAAGTCAAGCCTCCGTTCATACCTTCTGCTGTTGGTGCTTGATGAACAGGAGAAAAACCAGCACTTTCATCAACTTGAATCCTATCATCTTGCATTTCAGCTTCCCTGTAAGGAGTAGCTCCGCCATCGTCGGCAATAACCTCCATCGCGACATTAGTTGGGGCCAGTTGCAACATTTTGTCGTCAACCATAACATCAAATGCACCGGTTCCCAATGGTGCCATTTGTCCCAACATAACATTCTCTGAAATCCCCTTGCAATCATCCAACTCGGCAGCGGCTGCGGCATCCAACAAAATCTCAACAGTCTCCTCAAAAGAACAACGCATCAAAGCACCTGTATCAGATCTGTTGATACCATGACGAGTAATGGCCATCAAATGACCACGCGATGTCATCACATCAACCAAAAGCGCCATATGACGGTAATTGACGTAAGAACCATCGAATGCAATAACATTCAAAATCTCTTTGTACAAAGCAGACCTAGTAGCTTCTATACCCAATACCGACAAAATTTCAATAAAGTCATTGGAATAAGTACGAGCTGAGTCAACACCGGGAACTGCCATAACATCGGCCAAGTTCACACCATCGGTTTCCAACACCCACTCTTTACCTTGTTTAAACTCACCGGTCTCATCTGGCTTGCTCACCTTGTGTTGCATCATAAACACTCTTGTGATACCAGGAATACCTCTCAATGAAATAGACTCCAACATATGAGCCTCAATACGTTTCAAAATTTGATCCTCTTCCGCATCGGCATCCTCGTCCAAGGTTTTTGGATCTCGAACCACTCTACAACGAATAATCAACTTGTCAGCAGTATCGTCTGACCAAATAACAAACAAATCTTCACCAAAGTTTTGCGAAATCTTTTCCGCAACCTGGGCCATTGTCAATTGTTTATCCAACATCTTGGCACGGTCGAGCTCCAATCTCAATAGCCATGGCGATTGTTTCTCGATGCTTTCCTCAACTTTTTGATCGGGAATAGCAAAATATGCCTCAACGGTATCATAATCCTCTTCGATAACTGTGGTTCTTGGATCTGGATCGTAGTAGATCTCTGTCGAAGAAGTGACATTCTTCAAAGTAGTGTGCTCAATCGAAGATTGAACAATCTTGGCCAATTCAATGTCCGAGGCTACCTCTGGATCCAAATACACAGTCAATGCTGGGGTTTTGATATTCTTCGCAACGTTCAAAATTTCCTTAAGTCTTGGAACACCCAAAGTGACATTTTTTGATGAAACACCGGCATAATGGAACGTATTCAATGTCATTTGAGTAGCCGGCTCACCAATAGACTGCGCAGCAACAACACCAACCATTTCACCGGGGTGGACAATAGATTTCTGGAATTGTGTCTCAATTTCACCCAAAACCCAATCAAAAGAAGACCTGTTCAACTTGAATTCTTCAATGACTCTTCGCGCAGCCAACCTTGATCTTACCAAACATTGGAATAGCAAAGTAGCATTCTCTTGTGCCTCTTTTGCCAATTTAGTTTTACCTCTGACAACTAACAACTTTGTACACAAATCACGTACACCATTGACAATTTCATCCAATCTCAAGTCCGATGCCTTGTAACGACCATTGTGAAAAATTTGCTGTGCATTTTGGATAATACGACGCAAGTTCACTGGCAATGGCCAGCTGAAGTCACCATTGGGGAAACAAACATCTCTCAAGTACCTCCTATCCTTGAGCAATTGATTATACTCCTCATCCAATAATTTTTGCAACTTGACATCACCCTGAATTTCTTTGCCTGATTCCAACAATGACTCCGAAATTGAGCCATTCTTTTCCAACAAGTCGATTCTGTATCTGCGTTCAAAACTTGCATCAGATCCTGGGATTGTATCAACAGATTGCTTTTCAACCTGTGTCGCATCTATACCGTCTTCACCATAGATGAATTGGATAATGTCACCCAATGAGTTCCTAGTAGTACCATCGTAATGCACCATGATGTCCTCCAAAGCTTTGACCAAACGACGTTGAATATAACCAGTCTCTGCGGTCTTGACGGCGGTATCAATAAGACCTTCTCTCCCTGCCATTGCATGGAAAAAAAACTCTTGTGGAGTTAAACCCCTCAAATACGAGTTCTCAACAAAACCCTTTGATTCTGGAGAATAATCATCTTTAGTGAAGTGAGGTAAGGAACGGTCGGCAAAACCAAAAGGAATTCTCTTACCCTCCACAATTTGTTGACCAACACACGCCGACATTTGTGAAATATTGATAAAAGAACCTTTGGAACCGGAAGTAACCATCTGTTTCACATTATTCAAATCCTTCAAACTCATCTCGGCTGAACGCCCAGCGGTATCACGTGCTTGATTCAATACACGAGAGACATTGTGTTCGAAAGATTCCCTCAATGTCATACCTGGTTCTGGATCTAATTTGTTGTGTTGGGCGTCAAGAATAATCTCTTGCACTTTTTGCTTAGCTTCTTGAATTGTTTTCGTAATGTCCTTCATGGTGCTGGCATCGGCAATAGTATCCCCAATACCAATACTGAACCCGTTGTGTAGCAACCAAAAATTGACCACTTTTTGAATCGAACTAAACAACTGAGCACAAACCTGAGGCCCCTTTTCTCTCATTACTGTGTGAATCAAACCACCACCGGTTGCACCTACGGTCTTTTTATCAACAACACCAAACATGATTTCACCATCCACAATCAACATACCAGTATCCTTCGGACTTAATAAATCTCTTCCACCATCAAATCTTTGAATGTGGATACCCTTTGGTATAGCCATCGACAACATTTGTTTTCCCGACCACAAGGGTTTTGGTTTAATTATTGCTGGTGGTGGGATAACACCATCCCAATTAGGGATCCAATAACACATATTCATCACCTGATCATACTCTATGAAAATATCTCTCAAGGTCATCTTTCGAATACCACACAACGTGTCCTGCACGATACCCATGACTGGCTTGTTAGATTGTGGCGACACAATTTGAAGAGGAACAGCACAAATTTGTGACAACTCGGATCTAGTTTCTGGCGATTGAGGTACATGCAAGTTCATTTCGTCACCATCGAAATCGGCATTATACGGTGAAGTTACTGACAAGTTTAATCTGAATGTAGAATATGGCATAACCTTCACTCTGTGCGCCATCATAGACATTTTATGCAATGATGGTTGACGGTTGAACAAGACTGGATCATCGTCCATCAAATGACGCTCAACTTTCCACCCATATTGTAAAGCGATGTCACCTGCTCTTTTGTTGTATCTCAAATCAATACGATCTCCGGTATCTCTAATCACATACTTTGCACCAGGATGTTCATTTGGTCCGTTTCTCACCAATTCAGTCAATTTGTGAATGTTGTATGGTGTTACTATTTCGGGATAGGTTAAGGTCTTGGCAATTGATATTGGAACACCAACTTGATCCAAGTCCAAATTAGGATCACCAGAGATGACTGTACGGGCCGAAAAATCCACTCTTTTCCCCATTAAATTACCTCTCAACCTCCCTTCTTTACCCTTCAACCTTGCTCTAATTGACTTGATTGGTCTTCCCGTTTTCTGCAACGCTTGTGGTTGTCCTGCAATATCATTATCCATATAAGTGGCTACGTGAAACTGAAGCAATGCTTCAAACTCACTAATGACATGTTGCGGAGAACCATCAATTTCCAAACGTTGGACATTTATGTTGGCTTTTATTATATCAGCTAACTTGAACGTCAAGTCATCCTCTCCCCTGGCCGTGTCGTTGAACGCAATAGATGGCCTTACTGGTGGGGGTGGCACTGGCAAAACAATGATCAACATCCACTCGGGCCTAGCATAGTCCTCATTGAATCCCAATCTATAACAATCCTCTGGACTGATATGCTTAAACACGTTGAGAATCTCAGAAGGCGTTAATAAACGACGTTCAGGTTGATCATTCTCTTCAAAGTTTTTATTGTGTTTCCAAGTTCCCCACAACTTTAGTCCATCCCTACGGATGGTTGGTTGTGTGTGTCCACAGCCTCCTCTGACATTGTGATCATTCATCTCTTCCTCGCTGGTGGCTGTCTCACAAACCATTTTACTCTTACATATACTCCAAACGGCATTAAATCTCTTTTTAGGGTCTCTGATCTTAATCGCCTGTGCCATTAACGGATTCAGTTCGTCCAATAGTAACTTCCCACAATGCATGCAAATGGATTCACAGACTTTTTTAATTTTGGCAATGAACCCAATATGGAATACAGGTTTGGCCAACTCTATATGTCCAAAATGACCTGGACACTCAGCCATATCCTCGCCACAAGTTTGACATTTGAAATTTCTATCGATCGAGCCCAATCTTGGATCATTGAGACCACCTTCACGAGGTCTTTTGGTTGCTTGGTCCATTGTTTCCGGATACTCAATCTTGGCAACAGATATGGCCCTTACTTCCTCAGGGGATAGCAAACCAAACTGGACTTCTTTGACTGAACGGAGGGGGGCATTTGAAAACGGAAATGTTCTACTCATCTTGTGGTTTTACTCGATGATTGAAGGTTTTGCCACTGAGTTTTTGAAAAGTTTTTTAGTATTTTTTTTTTTGATGAAATTTTTTTTTTAAAAATATTTGATTCTTTTTGTTGACAAGTCTATAATGAAACGAAATAAATTATATATATGTATGTAGTAATAGTAACTCGGACGTGTTTATGGTAATGATGCTATTGATTATGATACAAGTGATGATATATTATGGATAACCCCTCTCGGTATAAAGTCGTCGAAGTACTATTTGTGGTGATATTCTAATTTTTTTTTCCTTTCGCACTTCTTTGAGATTTTTTTTTTTCGTCGATTCTGGGAAAAATGTTATTGCGCACACGACCGAAGAAGCTACCAAGAATGGGAAATTAAAGACAAGAAGATGATAGTGATGACATGGTGAGGGGGTTTCGCGTGGGATGATAGAAGAATTGAGGAACAAATACGAATAACGAGAGAAAGAAAGGTTTGACAATGACAGCGACTGAAAGAGATAAGGGGAGGTGAGGCACTCATGATAGTAGTTGATCACCACTATCCACTTGTGCAGTTCTTTCATGGACAATGATTGTAATAAACAGACACAAGAGTTACATCTCACGAGCCCAGCATCTACCCTCACCTTCTTTCAACATTTGCGGTCTCTTTATTGTCTATGAGGGAAGCAATTTCGCAGCTCTCGAATTTTGTGTCATTTTCCCTTCATTTCTTCGCAGCTTCCCAAAAAATCAAAATTTCCAGAAACTTCCATTGACAGGGAACGATCGTTGTATTTAACAATCAACGAGTATCCTTCTTTTATTCCAACAAGTGGCTGAACTCACAACACTCCCAATCCATTCAATCGTTAATGACTGCCGCCGAAGATTCCAAAAAAAGTTTAGTTTACTTTGACATTACCTGCAATGGTAAACCAAAGGGAAGAATAATCTTCAAATTGTACGACGAGGTAGTACCCAAAACTGCCAAAAACTTTAGGGAATTGTGTACTGGAGAGCATGGTGTTTCCAAGATATCAGGAAAACCTTTGACCTACAAGGATTCAATTTTCCACCGAGTAATTAAGGACTTTATGTGTCAAGGTGGAGATTTCACCCATGGCTCAGGTATCGGCGGTGAATCAATTTATGGCGAAAAATTTGAGGACGAAAATTTTGAAAAGCTCCATGACAAGCCTTTCTTGTTATCGATGGCTAACTCTGGGCCTAATACTAATGGGTCACAATTTTTCATCACAACTGTCCCTACCCCTCACTTGAATGGTAAACATGTTGTATTTGGTGAAGTTGTCCAAGGTAAGTCCATTGTACGTCAATTGGAAAGAAGCGAAAAGGACTCAGGAGATAAACCTGTGGATGAGTGGAAAATTGCTGATTGTGGTGCGTTGAGTGAGGATTATGTGTTGAACCCAGCTGATCAGGATGATGGCACGGGTGATTTTTACGAAGAAGTTTTGCACGACAATGACGTAAAGAATATCGATGTCAGCAATCCTCAATCAGTGTTCAATGCCATTTCCAGAGTCAAAGATATTGGTACCAAATTGTTGAAGGAGGGTAAATTGAACAAAGCGTATGAAAAGTATGCCAAAGCTGCAGGTTTTGCTACTGATTATTTCCCAGAGGAATTGTCGGAGGCTGATGTGTCAGAGTTAAACAAATTGAAGATTTCATGTAGCTTGAACTTGGCACTTGTGGCATTGAAATTGAAAGAGGGGAAAAACGCTATCAAAGCTGCAAATGAAGCATTGGAAATTGATACAATTGACGACAAGTCTAAAGCCAAGGCTTTGTACAGGAAAGGTCTGGGGTACTTGCTAGCTAAAGATGAAGAATCTGCGCAAAAGTGTTTTGAAGAGGCGTTAAAGTTGGAGCCTACTGACGCTGCAATTCAAAAAGGTCTTCAAGATGTGAAGGCACAAATCAAGGCTAGAAAGGAAAAGCAAAAAAGGGCAATGTCAAAATTCTTCAAATAAGACACTTTTACATATATATATATATATAGTACATTTATTAAAGCTTTCTCCAGCTCTGGCTACATACTAGCGAGTACTACTCAATTCCTACAGCTGGGAGTTACCTCTGACTGGATCAAAATAAGGATGTTGCATAGCTTCCTTAGCTGTCAATCGCTCTTGATGGTCGTACCTCAACAATTTGTCAATAATATCCAAAAATTCATTCGACACAAGATGCTGGTTGTTTTCATTAATGAAACGTTCCCAAGGTCTTCTATTATAGTATCCAATATCTTCGTATTCATCGCCCAAAGTCAAATTGTACTTGTCCAAGTACTTGTTTAAGTTGTTGGATCCCAAGACACGCACAATTTGTACCAATTGATCGGTATTTGATTTCCCGTGGAAGAATGGTTCTTTCATGAATACCATTGAGGCTAGCATGCACCCGAATGACCAAAGGTCTAGTGAATAATCGTATAGTCTATAGTCAACCAACAATTCTGGTCCTTTAAAGTATCGTGAAGCCACTCTCACATTGTATTCTGTGCCTGGATGATAGTACTCGGCCAACCCCCAATCTATCAACCGCAACTTCTTTTGCTCATGATCAATCATTACATTGTGTGGTTTCACATCTCTGTGCATGATACCCATGGAATGAGAATAATCCAATGCCTTTAATAGCTCATACATGTAGAATCTGATATCGTAGTCAGTAAACGTAGGGTATAGAGTTCTGAAATCTATGTTGTTGATGTTTTCAAAAATAAGCCCTGGCGTCTTCAGCTGCGGTTCCCTCACAACATCCAACAATGCCACTATATTGGGCCCATCAACCAAATTCTTCAAAATCGAAATTTCTCTTTTAATTTTTTTTCTCTTAACCGGTTTCAATACTTTGATCACAACTTTCTCTCCTTTCACGAGATCGATTCCTAAGAACACTTCTGAATATTTACCTCTCCCCAATTTTTTGATAATCTCATAATTTTCTTGGGGGTTCCATTTAATGTTGAGATCATCATAATCCCAATAGGATTGTGGCTTTGACGCCAAAACATCGGCATACACTTTGGATATACTGCTTGATGAAATCATATTCTTATCTTTTGCTACTGGATTCTGGAAATAACTGGTGATAGGTGACGTAAAATCTAGCAAATTCGTTGAAGGACGTATCGTTGTTAATAGCAAAATGAAAACGGAGATAATAATCAAAGCTTTGGATATCAACTTGATGCGGTGTCGTGAAAATTTCAACAAAGGCAATGCTATGGTAAAGCTTGCCACTTTTTATGTGTTTAAAACAAAAATAATCTTAATTTGGAGTATCAGGTCACCTCGAGTACATGCAAACACTCGTTAAGGTGGCGTCACTCTCTCGGAATGCAATTCCTTGCTAAACACTGTTAAGTGTGCAAGATTTTGAGACAACTGATGTATCAGCTAATTGCAGCTGACTGATGTGGGAAATAGATTAGATCACCAGTTAATGTAAAACAATATGAAAGCCACTTCCGCAAGCTTCGAATGTGTAACAGTAGCGCTTTGATGGATCACTGATGTGGTTGTCAATTTACAACGTTAGTGTTATTGACTTCAAATAAAATGTTGAAAATAGGTGGTTATTGTACTTTCTATGTGATAATTTTTCTTTCCGTTTTTTATTTTTTTTTTTTCCTTCTCCCTTGTTCTTTTGTTTTACGGGTTTTTGACGAGTGTGTCGCAGTTTTAGTGTCGCCCTTTTGATAAATTAACTATACCCATTACAAAGACTCTAATTAATCTTCATCTCTGCGAACGAGGAATTCAATTTCTTACCGGCCTTACCTCTGGATACTGAACTAGCTGCTTGTTGCAACTTTGTCTTCTCTGCATCTTTTTTTGTCAACTTTCTTCCACCACTTTCTAACTCATAATTGTCCAAGAAATCATCAACCATGCTCGCAAAATCCGTCCTTTCACTTTCCATATCAAATGGTTTGTACTCCAGTTCTTTGGTGTCACCACGATTGTAGTTCTTATTCATTTGTTCATATCTGTCATCGAGCACTGAAAGACCTTCAGATCTAAACAATGCAGAGGAGGACATCGAAAACGAGGATGTGTCGGTCATTGCACCTTTCTTTCTCCTCAATTTGGTGTTGGATTTGGAAGGCTTAGACTTCATATCCGGTAATGCTCCTAAATTGTCGATCTCATCTTCTTCTTCGCTTCCTTCACCAAACTCATCATCTGAATCCCAAGTGTTCTCCTTATTTTTACTCTCTTTTTTAAACTTCATGAAATCACGTTGCCAATCTTCATTTACTCCCTCCTGGCCAATTATTTCCTCGGGATGTTCATCGTACTTTGCATTGTACTCGTCTTCGTAATTGTCCAAATCCCATTCATCATAGTCGTCATCGTAATCCCCTTGTTCGTCATTGTACTCATATTCATCTTCCTCGGCTTGTCCCGATTTCAACAAGTCAGCAAAAATATCATCATCATAGTCTTCCTCATTCTCATTATCCCCTGTAGCATCACCTTTATGTTTAATCTCCTCTATGTACGCTTCATCGTCCAATGCTTCAAGGACCTCTCTTAGCCTAGGATCCATGTTTGGATTAAAACCTCTCAACTCATCCGGTATACTTTGATTCAAGTCTTTTGTGACTTTACGCTTCTCCGAAGAAGGTAGTTGATCCTTCAATAATGTGTCCAAATCTAATTTCTGCTGCTGCTGATGCCGCCTCCTTTGTTGTTCCTGATCTTTTGCCAGGATGAAAACACCATCTGCATCTCCTAAGGGTTTCAAGTGTTGCATGTAATCATAGTTGGAATCATCAAATGTAATCCCGTATTGCGCTGCCAACCCTTCATTGTCTCTAACCTGGTCCCTTAACCTAGCTTCAAGCTCGTTCTTGGAAAAAACCTTCTTGGAGCTAGACTTTTGCTTCTGAGACTGTGCTGTTGGCACTAAAACATTAGTAGCATCATCCTCAAAGAATCGAGCATCGTCATGAGCACGATGTACAATGCTATAAGTGGTGGCATTCTTTTTATCAAACTTTTTAACCATAATGTTGTCTTGGAGTCTACGAGATGAGCATTTTCTTGGAGCAGATAATTTTATTAATTTTATTTTTTCTTTTTTTTTTTTGGCTCTTGTCCACTTGCAGCCCACGATTACGCTTATACAACAACGTTTATGTATTACACACACGCCAACATACAAAGTTTTACTCGACTAAGCACCGTGTAGCTTTTGCGATACAGCAATAATTGTTTTCCAATCGCTAGCGTAGATCGAAATACCCTCACCCATGGCCAAAAACACGACACCCAAAATCAACCCGTACCAAAGCCCATTCAAACCATAGTCTAATGTGAATGCCAAAACATATCCAACTGGGATTGCTATCAAATAGAACGCAATAGAGTTCAAAACGGATCCAACACTTTGCCGACCCTGCCCTCTTAAAACACCCGCACCCAATACATTAAACGCATCAGCTAGTTGATTGATACCTGCTAAAATGTTCAACCAAGCGGCAATACGTATCACTTGCTCATCAGTGGTGAAGATCTTAGTTAATGAGTACCTTCCAAGATAGAATATGGAGAAATTGAGAAGTCCAATGAATGGGGCGGAAGTGAAAGCCACTTGGCAGTCAACCTTTGCCCCTTCAATGTTTCCCATGCCAATATAATGACCTATTCTTGTGCTGATAACTACGGAATACGCAAACGGTACCTGGAATAGGAATGCGGCTAAGTTGGATACAACTGATTGGGCAGCAATTGCTTCGGTGCCAAATTTCGCTGCCAAAAAGATTTGAATCTCAAATGCAATAAACTCGGCAATCACCATGAATACCCCTGGTACTGCAAGTTTGAGCACAGGCTTCCAGTTGAAAAATGCTTGCTTGCTCCAACCACCCCAACAATCTTTCCCACTAACCTGGACCACGTATGCAAGCAATAACAACGACATACTCCAATACGTTATTGCAATCACTACGGGAATCCCAATGAATCCCAAACTCGTATGCTTATTCCAGACAAGTGCCCAATTAAGTATGAAGTTTATAGGTGCCATGATTGCCAAAACGTATGTCCCCGCATGATATATATGTTGCGCTTGCAAGAACCGTTTCCCAGATTCAAAAAATATAAGTCCCGGAACACCAATTATATGCCATCTGAGGAATGTTTGTGACATTGACACCAACTTGGAATCGTCGATAAAACATCCCAACAAAATCCCCGAGTTCCACCAAAACACAGCCAATGGAATCATTACCGCCAATAGTATTAATGAGCACCTCTGGAAATACAATCCGACTCCATGATAATTGCCACATCCATAAGCTTGGGAGCAAAGTGTATCCAAGCTGGTTACTATTCCTTGAAATATAGCCAAACCTGCAACATTGAATGTCGAAATAGCCAATGAATAAGCAGCCAATTCTGTTGCGCCTAGCTTTCCTGCCGATATCGTTGACGTTAACGAAGTAAAATACTGAAGGGCGAATGTAACCACTAGCGGTGCAGATCCACGTAGTAAGTGCTTTAGCTCGCTCAGGTATGTGTGTTTTCCATTCTGGTCTATAGAGTCTATCGATTCATAGGTTTGAAATGCACCGGTTAACAAAGATTCTTCACCAATCATATTCTTGGAACAGATGAAGAAGAGTGGTATGTTGTAGTACCTACTATGAAAGAGAAACGAAGCTGATATATAAATAACTCTACAAACCTAAATCTCATTCGGGAAATACCAATAGCTCGTGCATTGCGCTTTACAGATTTCTGAGTGGTAAAAACATATTCCATTTCTGACAATCAAAGAGAAAGCGCATATCAATTACCGGATTCAGAACAGTCGTGCAGGTCGCAAAATAAATTCCGTTCACTGGCACGGAAATGCTACCCACTATGCTCTTTTTGAGGGTTCTAATCAGTTTGATCAAAAACCCAGCAAATAGGAGAGGCATTTGCTTTGACTCAAGGAGATGTCCAGCTGAATTAGATCACGGATCCCTTTCAAATCTGCTTTTTTGTCGAGTTCAAAGCTTTAGTACAGTCTACTTGGCAAGTTGGCGATGACACTTCACACCTACACAATAACAAACTTCTCTATTTACTCGCCGTGACTATCGCTTTGCTCCACTCAGCCCAATCATCAAAGTTCCTCAATCAATGGCTTCTTTTGCACTCCGTCGCGGCCAATATTGAACAAGTCTGGTAAATTTTCGTCCTCTTCTTCATTTTCCCCTTCCAATTTGAGCTCTTCAATTACTCCTAAAGCTTCATTCTGCTGCAATTCATGCAACTTCTTAAACCCCAAATCACTCAACTCGTCCATTGTTAATTCAGTTTGGGTCAAGTCACCCTTGGCGAGCATCTTAGGGACACTATAGTCTCTCTCCAAAGTGATTGAGTTAATCATCTCGATTGACTCAATACACCACTCTATCAAAATAAGTTTCAAGTCTTTGCTAATTTGACACCATCGAAAACATTCATCATTTATGCAACAATCGTAAACCAAAGATGGGAACCCCTTCTTGTCTTTTGACTCTTTGGCCACTGATGCTACAATGGGAATTTCCCACTGATTCTCAATAATCATTGGAAACACTACCTCCGGCTCAAATTCTTTCGATGGCTTTGGGACTTGTGGATCATGGCATATATTGATGAAAACTTTTGTCAAAAGTTGCGAGCTATTTTTAGACTCTAGTATTTTAGTTTTGATAACAAATCCTGGCTTCGGATGTAGCGTTATCTTTGTTTGATCTTGTATCATGGACATTTGAACGAGATGACTCAGAGTCACGAATTTAATTTTCTTTGGGTTGAAGGATGTTGGAGATTTTTTGGATTGGTTTTCTTTTTTATGTTGGGAATTTTTGTATTTTGCTTCCATTCAGATACATTTTCCCCGTCACAATGAATGTTTTGGTATACTCAGGTCCTGGGACAACCACCGAGAGTGTCAAGCATTGCCTTGAATCGTTGAGACTTCATTTGTCCAAGTATTATGCTGTGCTTCCGGTCAGTGACACTGTATTACTTACTGAACCATGGATGAGAAAGACATCAATGTTGGTGATCCCTGGTGGAGCTGATTTGCCATACTGTCAACTATTGAATGGAGAGGGAAACAGAAGAATTAAAAAGTACGTCAAAGATGGCGGTAAATTTATGGGATTTTGTGCTGGTGGATATTACTCTGCAGAAAGGTGTGAATTTGATGTTGGAGGACCATTGGAAGTGTCTGGTTCTAGAGAGCTTGCTTTTTATCCAGGAACATGCAGAGGCTGTGCATTTAAAGGGTTTAAATACGAGCTGCATTTGGGTGCAAGGGCATCAAAGCTTCTGGTCAACACTCATTGGTTAACTCGTGCTCCGGAACAGGTGTACACATATTACAACGGTGGAGGCATCTTTCTTGATAGTTCAAAGTTCAAAGACGTCGAAGTATTAGCAAGGTACGATGAAAAAACCGACATTGATGATCAAGATCAAGCTGCTATCATTTACAGAAAGATTGGAAAAGGTGGTGTTATCTTGACAGGACCACACCCAGAGTTCTCACCTAGGTTATTCAAAGACGTTGAAAAGGAGTTTGAGCATGTTGTGGACCAACTTAAACTGCATGACAAGGACAGAAGAGCTTTTATGAGAGAGTTATTGAGAAAGCTTGATCTTCGAGTGAGTGAAGACATTGAAGATACCACTCCCAAGGTAACGCCTATGTACATTGCATCTCCGTTTTCAGGAAAAGTTCACAACTTGCTCACTACACTTCACGAGAGCTTGGAAGTGGAAAATGGAGTATTCAAAGATGACAATGATTCATTTATCTTTCAAGATGAATCGCATCCACAGAATCACGATAGTGAGCCCCAAGAAGAGGATGACCCTACAAAAGGAATCAAGCACATAAATTTCATCACATCGGGCAACATTCCTACCGGCAAAATGACTCCTTATTTCAATTTGCAAAAATATTTTGATAGTCTTCGCAAATTGTCGAAGGATACCGTTACAGAATTTGGCAGTGTACTTGGGTATTGCGAAGTAATCACGTCCACCAACACTATTCTTGAAAAAAATCCACATTGGTTGCAATATCTTCCCAATGGATTTACATTAACTGCATCGACTCAAATATCGGGTCGAGGTCGCGGCGGTAATGTCTGGATCAATCCGCGAGGTGTACTAGCTACATCCATCTTGTTCAAAATACCAAAATCTGAACTGGCTTCCTCGTCTGTTGTAACGTTGCAATATCTATGTGGCTTGGCTCTTATTGAGGCGATATTGGGCTATGGAAGTACAGTTTCTGGAGAAGGTGTTGGCTACGAGGATATGCCAGTGCGTCTCAAGTGGCCCAATGATATTTTCACATTGAAGCCAGAGTACTTTGATGACTTGAAGCAAAAAGAGGACACCACCACAGTCGATGGCAATGACGAAAAATACGTGAAAATTTCAGGTGCGTTGATCAACTCACAGTTCATCGATGGCCAGTTCAATTTGGTTTGGGGCGGAGGAGTTAATGTTTCCAATGATGCCCCTACCACATCTTTGAACTTGGTATTGCAAAAACTCAATGACCTTAGAAGGAGCGAAGGGCAACCAGCATTACGCCCATATGAACCTGAGATATTATTAGCAAAGCTTGTATTCACCATTGATCAGTTTTACTCGGTTTTTAAAAAGTCTGGATTACGTCCATTCTTACCATTATACTACAAGAGATGGTTCCACTCCGATCAAAGAGTCGTTGTTTCCGGTGACCATGGCAAGTCAAGAACTTGCACCATCAAGGGTATAACACCAGAATACGGCTTGCTTATTGCTGAAGATGAAAATAATCATGAGATCTTGCACTTGCAACCTGATGGAAACTCATTTGACATTTTTAAGGGTCTAGTGTATAAAAAGAGTACATAGATTTTGATAAAGCATTTAGAATTTCGCGTTACAGAAGAAGAAAACAAAAAACAGATACACAAAAAATCAACAGCATTACCACATCACGACAATAAATTGGCTCCTCCCATACAGATACCAAAATGAAAGTGACCGTGCTCGAGTGGAAAGGATTCTGCACTTGGCATTGGGACCTATCGTCGTCTCTTCCCAATACTGGCAACAATAGTGGATACGTCGAGGAATTGTGTGGAATATGTCGTGTCTCCTTTGATGGTGCATGTCCCACCTGCAAATACCCCGGCGACGAGTGCCCAGTCATTCTTGGACATGGATGCACCCACAACTTTCATTTACACTGCATATTGAAATGGCTAGAACAGGAATCATCAAAGGGGTTGTGTCCAATGTGCAGACAAATATTTACGTTCAAGCAGATAGCGAATGGCTCGCTGGTTGAGTATGCCAATCTCAAAACTTTGATTGATGGGCATAGAGTAATGAGAGAAAGGCTTCTGCCGAATAACGAGCTGGAATTTGAAGCATTCGACGCTGAAGGCGATTAACACGAACACACAAAATGTTCATGTGAAAAAAAAAAAAAATGGTGAAAAGAATGCTGAAACTTTTTTTTTTTTTACTTCATCTACGTTAACATCACCTATACCATGTCCATTCGCTTATTATCTCCCTTCAAAGTACCCATCTCAAAACGGCTCTTTTCAGCATGCTCAATTTTATCCCAATTAAATGGTTCCAATGCCAAGCTCTCCTCCCACCAGGCTCAAATAAAACTCGCAAGGTCTAAATTTACCCCACAGGAACTAGAACTAGCTCGGGTCACTAGAGAAGCGAAATTGGGGTGGCTCAAGAATCTCCCTGAAAAATGGATACCATACTTTGAACTTATGAGATTGGAGAAACCTGTTGGAACTTGGTTGTTGTTAATACCTTGTTATTGGGGAATAACCATGGCCGCGTATTCCATAGCCGCTCCTTTGACAACAACACTTGGAGCTATTGGATTATTCTCAGCTGGTGCACTTATAATGAGAGGTGCTGGATGTACCATCAATGATATATGCGATAGAAATTTAGATAATCAGGTTGCAAGAACCATGGAGAGGCCAATTACAAGCGGAAGAGTGACAGTTCCACAAGCAGTTGCATGGCTTGGTGTTCAATGTTTTGCTGGATTGGCTGTTTTATTGAGCTTACCTTGGGAATGCTTTTACCTAGGAGCATTTTCATTGCCATTTGTTTTTGCTTATCCTTTGTTCAAAAGATTCACCTATTACCCGCAAGCAATGCTCTCAATCTGTTTCAGTTGGGGATGTCTTTTGGGGTTTCCTGCGGTTGGCGCTCCTTTGAATTTATGGGTGGCTGTACCATTATTTATTTCCAATTGGATTTGGTGTTTGATCTATGATACGATCTATGCTCACCAAGACAAAAAGTACGACATCAAAGCTGGAATCAAGTCAACCGCGTTGGCATGGGGAGACAAGACTAAACCAATACTTAAAGGATTGACAGTTGCACAAGCTGGATTCTATACTATGGCAGGAGTCATGAATTCTATGGGTCCGGGATTTTACATTGCTGGAGCTGTGGCCATCACCAGGTTGTATAAACAGATAATTAATGTCAACCTTGATGATGAAAAAAGTTGCTGGAGTGCCTTTTCATCAAACATTCAAACTGGATTTATTTTTTGGTATGGTATCTTATTCGATTATATTTTGCTTCTATTAGGCTTTCTATGAAAGATCTTTTATTAAATGTTTAGTTCTAGATAATTCCGATTTAATAATTGACTTGGTCATTACTTTTTCTCTCGACTGTAGCTGCATATTTGTGATGGAGGTTCTGAGAAATTTTGTCAAATATACTAGTGGGAATTTGTCCGGAAGTAGGTTAACAATCATCAAGGGGGAGACGTGTGAGCTGTAACTTTCCACAAAATGTTGGATTGCGGGTTCCACAGGTTCACATTCATAAAGGTTCAAGAAGTGTTTGAATATGAGTAGAAGGTCCTCTTTGTTGACCTTAAATTGATTTAAACGTTTCTGCTCATAATAGCGTTTCTTTTGTGCAGCATGCTTACCCAATGCAAGTCTTTCTGCAGTGGAATAATCAGCAAACTCAAGCAATCCTGGTATATCACGATTTATGTAAAGCTTGTGATACTGGAAGAGCAGTTCCTCTAGATGCACATTATCCATGTTAATCAACAACTCAAAGGACTTGAGATACAACTCAATAAACATCTGATAATCCTTTTCCTTAGCCAAAGCAACAAAGTCTATCCAAGATATTTTGGGCCATTTGTGTTTGGAGAGGTTATTCATCTCCTTGTATTCGTCATGTAATTTCTTGATATACTCTTCAATCTTGCTATCGTATAACGCGACTAAAGTGGATGAGATCAAGTCCAACAACTCCCCTCGTAACCCATCATTTTCAGCATATGAGGATTCGAGTAGTTCGATGCGCAATAAAGCATAATCTTTTTCTCCCTTCAGGTCATCAGACAATTCGTCCAAGATTTTTTTGTTAACTTCGCGATACACAGAGGACTGTCGCATCAATGCATACCCTTTCTCTTTGTTCAACCTTAAGATCTCCAATATCAACTTTGTGTAGTCGTTATCATCGAGACGTTCATTGGCTAGAAAGTCGAGAGCATCATCAACAAGGCTATTGTCCAAGTATTGGAATAAGAACTCCTTATATGCCGAGGTCACAGCAGACAGTTTGGTTGTTCTTTTATATATTTGGGAGACCAAAAACACTTTGTTCCTCTGAATCAACACGTCTATAATTTTCTTATCATTCGATGAAAAGTTCCATTTATCCTCAGCTATTAATGACTCAAGATGATTTTCTGAAAGAAGTTTGTAGCACAACAATCTTGACTCGGGAGTCATATCAGCGGGTTTCAATTCTTGCAAGTACCTCCTCGTCGCATCCTCGTCTTTAAAATCCCACATGTCTACGACATCCTTCAATCCAGGATAAACATTGCAGGGATAGTCGTAGCCCAATAGTCGAAGAGCCATGTGTGGCTCAATAATCAACTCACCATTTTGCCTCCTTGTTAGCATCTCTGTTGGGTCTTTGTCAGTTAAAAAAGCCCCCATTGTTTTGAGAACATGCACATACAGAGAATCGTCATTTGCAATAGCTAAAAAATGGTCAAACTCATTGGACTCCATCGCCTCGTGGAACGCTTTGTTCGCCAATAGTGTGGAACTTTTCTGATGAATGACAAACAACTTTGATTTGTCATACAAAACCATGTTGGTATTCAGTTCCGTAGCTTGTCCGGTCACTTCCTGCAACGACTTATCCAGAAAAAGAACTTGAAGCTTTTGAATGCGGAAGTTAATAAAAGTATCTGATCTTCCACCTTCTCGCGTGACTATCTTCTCAGTGTTTATCTCCATCACTGTTTCAAGTGTTTCCAAGGATGATATGATTATCGACTTTTCAAACAATGCAAAAGTATGTGGCCAATCAACAACGACGCCGCCGCGAGGGTACCCGCTATCTAACCACGTCAAAGTCCCCCTCGTTACATCTCCGAAGTCGCTGATAAATTGTGCAATGGAAGTATTCTCATCCGAGGCAATTGTAAGTAGGTATTCTTTTGTGCTAGGCGTTTCGAAAAGCACAATAAATGGGGAGACATTAATATTAGACTTGTATTCGAAAAGTGGCATGACGCTTCCAGAGCGTGTATCCAATACTTCATACGAATTCTCATTTGCTAGCAAAATCAAGTTGTTCATTGGCGCGGTTCCAAGTATAGCACCTTGTTGTTTGAATTCTCGTAGCAACTTCCATGAATTATTCTGAAGTTGAACAAGTTGAACCTCTGATTGTTTGATAATCATAAGTGACAGTCCATTTTCCATCAAACATATGTGTTGTACATTCTTCAACTGTCTAATGGTGTTCGGGCTGAGTTCGGGAAGTTGGAATACCAAGAGCGTACGGTCAATAACGAGAAACAACTTCTGTAATGACTCGGATGGCAACAACTGTGTGATCTCATGACTTCCAACTGATATCAGCGTGATTTGCAAATAGTCTGTTGCATCTTCGAATAAATGATAGTGGAATAAACTTCCTTTTGAAGTGCCAATGTAAATATTTCGATCGTGTGCAGCAACTGCCGAAATGTGTTCACTCGGCTTCAAGGGTAGGTCATCAATCAATGGATCTATCAAGTAGGGGATCATGAATGAGTGAATTTCACACTTGGTATAAAAGTTTGGAGTTGAAGAGTTAATCTTGCAAAAAAAACAAGAGCCAAAAAAAAAGAACCTCATTCTTCTATTATGCACAGTCATAGGTCTATCTACACAACGCCATTATTGTAATACAAAAATCACATCTTAACTAGTAACGATTCCTCACTATAGACAAATACACCTAGACTAGTTGGAAGATGGGGTTACTGGAGGAAAAGCCAAGTTGTCTCTATGAGCAACATATTCACTATCAGCATATCCTAGAATAGATTCAATCTGACTACTCTTGTGACCTTTAATCATTCTTATTTCATTTGCAGTGTAATTCACACGACAATGACCAACCTCAACCATGTCATGCTCGGATAATTTCGTTCTATCAGCTACAACCTTGATTGCAACGCATTCATTTTCATGAAAATTTCCCACTACATCGATAATACCAGCGGGTAAAAGGCCTGCTCTGTCTCTTCTCGTGAGTGCAGCAAAACAACCTTCATCTATAATGAGTGCCCCCTTGGTCTTTAATCCATGAAGTATCCAAAATCTTCTATCTGATTTGATTTGTGTATCTTGAGGCAAACTGAGGAATCTAGTATGTAGGGGAATTGTCTTGTTACGGATGTCATGTTGTAAAATTTTGCGCTGCTCAACGATACTTAACCCTTCCTTTTGTGATTGTATATGAGCAACAATGTCTAAAATGTAGTGTGGTTGAGTTGATAAAGTAATGATTGTGGTGACACCAACATTAGTAGCCAAACCTGCAGCAATCAACTTAGTTGTCATTCCACCAGTCCCAACATCGGATCCGGCTCCTCCGTCATCATTTGTGCTTACGTTCAAATCGTCAATATTGTCAACTACTAAAATTGGTTCCGCCTTTGGATTCGATCTTGGGTTGTCGGTGTACAAACATTCCACATCGGTCATAAGAAACAAGTAGTCAGCATGGATCATACCAGCTGTTATAGCAGATAACGTATCGTTATCACCAAATTTGATCTCAGAAACAGACAATGTATCGTTTTCATTGACTATGGGGATTACCCCCATTTCTAGTAACTCATTTATCGTATTCTTGGCATTTTTGTACTGCGTGTAATCAACAATGTCGTTCCTCGTGATCAATATCTGTGCTGTGGTCTGATCCATTTGGCGAAATAAATCATTAAACAATCCTATCAACCTGCCCTGGCCAATAGAAGCAAGCGCCTGTACTGCAGATAGTTTGGATGGCTTTGATTCCAACTTCATTACCTTCATGCCAAAGGCAATAGCTCCCGAGGATACTATAATGATCTTGTGTCCTTGCCGACGAAGTTTAGTAATGGTTTCGACAATTAGTGCCATGTTTGCAATTCTGGGTTCTCTGGTGACAGCATCGACCAAGGAGGATGAACCTATTTTAACAACAATGGTAAGCTGCCTTTTTTTCCCCTCCATCGTGGTCATATCAAATTGAAGTACCTGCTTCAGTAGTCAACAGTTTCAAAATTTTTCATAGTTGACTCATCAGTTAGTGAGCGCTACCGGGGACAAAATTGGGCCGACTATTTCAGTGAAACAGGAGCGAAGGATAAAGTAGAAAAGCATACATAGAAGTAGCGTGAGAATGGGGTATTCACCACACCTTGATGTTTTAGCTTAAACTTTCTGGAACACCACAATTCACTTAGACTGAGAAGCTCAAGAAGAGAAACTTTTTAATCATTTATTATCACCTTCAAAATATCACCTTCAAAAGACAATTCATCAACAAACACAGACGTTTGCAAGCAAAAAGCGGAAGAGTTTATCAGCCAATCTCAAAAAGGTATTAACCCCTGATTCTATTGCATCAATTTTGTGCTCATTGTTGCTATGCAATTTCGACTCTTTTTCTTTTTTTTTTTTTTTTTTTTTTTTTTGCAACCACAATTGCGATATAGGGATTAACGATTGCGTGAATATAAGACACCGCTATAGTCACTTGCCCATACCAGTCTATTGTCTTTGTCTTCAATATACGGAGTACGAGATCAGTCATATTTACCCGACAAGTATCTACTTCTATACAATCTTCTACAATGCAATGGAAGTGGCAAAATACCGCTCTCCGCCCGTTCCTATCAGCGCCACACTTTTTTTGAACAATAAAATTGCTTACATTTTTGAATATACTATCCAACTGAACATCCTACATATAACTTCCAATGGATAACTATTACATCTGATTACAAATCAGCAACAGCAGTCAAATGCACATCACTAATTCTATATTGTAGGTGTGTGTGTGCAATAAATTAACAAATTAAAGAATGACGCCACAGTTAATTTTGATTTCACTATTGGCCTTTGAACAATGCAATTGATTAATTAACACAACCCTTGGGTTCCAAGGCTTATATGGAGACAAAGCGTATATAAACCAACTCAAGTTTGCCGTTAGTTGCCAAGATGGTTGCAAATTTCTAAATAAGGCATGGTAAACTTGAAGAACTTGCTCTTGGCACAAGAGGAGGTGGGGCGACTTACAACAGTCTCTACCAACTCATCACATTCTTCTGGCAAACTTTTACACCCCACCAAGAATAACGATGTTAGCGTTACTCAAAAGCAAATTCCATCACAGTACATTGACATTTCAAGCTCAACGTTGACCCCTGAAGAGTTGGAGCAAAGAGACAACTCTCTAAGCTACAGGATCAAGAAATTTTTTTGGGACGGTACTGGAAAACACCCCAGAGAACAGAAATACTTGGTCAAGTTGGATTTCTTTTTGTTGACTTCATCCTGTTTAGGCTATTTCATAAAGAATTTGAATCAGTCAAATGTCACCACTGCTTATGTGAATGGTATGGATGAGTATTACAATATGAACAACAATCAGTACAACTATATGGTTACTTTATTCACTGTCGGTTACATCATAGGCCAGATTCTGTCAAATATGATATTACACAGAATATCTGCCAGATTTTATCTTGGGGGATTGGAGATTCTTTGGCTGATTTTAACAGTGTTGATGATAACTGTTCCACCAACCAATATAAAGGGAATGTATGCCTTGAGGTTTTTCATAGGGTTGTTGGAATCTGGTTATTTTCCAGCCTTGGAATACTTGTTGGGCTCTAATTATGGTACACCAGAGTTGCTGAAACGTTCTTCATATTTCGCTATTAGTTCTGGATTAGCAGGGATAATTAGTCCTCTTTTGCAAGAAGCTATTATCAAGAGATTCAGCCATTCCAGTTTGCCTCCTTTTAAATGGATGTTTGTGTTTGATGCGGTCATCAGTTTTCCCATTGGTGTGTACACCATGCTTGTAGACCCAAACACGCCACTGACGACTGATGCATTTTACTTTTCTGACGAGGACAAGTTGGTTGGATTGGAAAGGAGAAGACTATTAGGGGCAGAGTTGAACACAAGACAACCTTTTACTTGGGAGAAGATCAAGTCATTCTTCAACACTTGGCATATCTATGTGTTTCCACTACTCTTTTTGTGTTACAATAATAGTGGTGCTGCTCATAGTCAACCGACTTTCCAATCGTTCATGAAAAACTACTTGCACAAACCGTCAAGTGTTTATAATACATGGCCCTCAATTTTAAGTGCTATTTCTATTGGTGTGACAATCATATTTGCTTACGTCAATGATATTCTAGGTGGTAAAAAGAATGTTTGGTTTGTTAATGCATTTTTTGTTTGCTTGATAATAGGATGTGCCTTGCTTGCCTCGTGGAATATTCCTTTGGGATTGCATTGGTTCTGCTATTTCTTGGTTGGTATACCCACAATGTGGGGTCAGCCATTTATATTTTCTTGGGTTAATCGATTGCTTTATGCCGATGACTTGAAGAGGAACTTTGTTGTGGTTGTTACAAATACGTTGGCATATGTCACTGGAGCATGGGTTCCCATTCTTGTTTGGAACACCAACGACAAGCCTGAATATTTTATTGGATTTACGTACACGGCAGTGTTGGCTTCAGTGGGATTGATCTTGACACAAGTAGTACACTATTTGAGTACAAGAGATGAAAAAAGGGCTACAAATGAAAAGGATATAGAGCTAAGCAACTCAATCAAGCTAGACTCGGATTGAAAAGCTTTGTATAGATCTATAAAAGTTACCCCTAACTATGTTTTGAATATGGATTTTAAACTCTTAGGGTCTATGTCTCCCCAATAAGCCAACTTGTAGGGTAAACTCTCTGGTAAAAATTCTGGGTAGTGTTGCTCAATCGTGTTCATGATGGCAGTGTGCAAAATTTTGTAAGCCTTGGGGGTGAAATGGATACCATCATTCAAGTAACTACCCAATGAACCAACTTGTGACTCCGGGGAATCCTTCCTGAATGAAAATAATTGCTCTTTTGTCCAGCCACCGTCGTTTCTAAATTCCTCCCACAAATCTATGAATGGAACATTATATTTTTGGCAAACATTCTTTGCGCCCTGAGCATAGTGCCAGTATCTTTCGCATGTAGCAACTTCTGTCTGTACCTCACCACCCGAAGACTCAGCTAAAATATTCGGATCGTGCAAGCTCGGTCCAATCACGATTGGTTTCACGTTGTTCTTCAATGCTAGCTCTACCAAGTATGCGATATTCTCTTTGTATCTCGACAACTCCACTGGTTGAATAGGATTATTATCAATAAATCCGTCGTTGGTACCAAAGAATATTGTCATCATCTTCACATTATCCTTAGATTCGTTCAATTCGGACTCTAAAATTTTAGGAAGAATCAATCTGGCATGCTCTGAATTGTATCCACTAAAACCACGGTTGAGAATGTCAAGTCGTCTGATGTACGTCTCTTGTAATGCAGGCTGGAGAGCAAATCCATCAACTATTTGATTGCTAAATTGTGTAATTGAGTCACCAAATAAGATAAATTTGTCGTAATTCATTGCCAGTGGAGGACTCTTGTAGTAGGTGGATCTTTTTCGATTCGTTTATACTGTTTGTTCACAAAATCAAAAGTTGAATTAAATTGACGCTACTTACAATCTACAAAAGTAACCAAAATCAACGGCTCCACGATACCAGATAATCTCCCATGCTATCATCTAGCCCGTCAATGATCCCATTAAACCAAAATCCAATCATCACCACCAAGTAAATCAAAATCAAAATGACACCTTTGAAATAGTTTGACTTCCCCTCAGCGTAAATGTATGTAAATAAATAGATGGAGATCAATGTTGCAATGATGTCCCACCTGGGAAAAACTAGTGAGAATATTTGCTCAACATTGACAAAATTCTTTAAAACAGAGTAAACCACAAGACTAGGAATTTGGATCAAGACAACTTGCAATGCATAGGCACTACCGATCTCCATTGACAATGCAACATTACCACCTATGGCAAACGAGATGGCATTTAAAAATTCAGTTGTATTCGGAACCAATGCAAAAATAGTCAATCCCAAAAATTTAGGATCAATTGGAAAATCAGCAAGAATCGAGTCCACATTGTTAACAAGGATCTCAGCGATGATGGCATACAAAACAGTGGCTCCTAGCAAGATTATAGTTGACTTCTTTTTCGACCAATTAGGAGCATCATGACCACCACCTTCTTCCACGTCCTCTTTGGCTTCTTTAGTAATGTCAGCCTCTGAAGTCGAGACTACACTATCAACAGAGCGTCTCTCCATATTACGAGGTGGTGCTATCGACAACCTTTGCTGGGATGAGGATCGTTGTTGTTGTTGTAGTTGCTGCTGTTTGCTTTGATCCAAACCAGCTACACTTACGACACTAGGGGTTCTTGGATGTTCTTCCTTCTTAACTGCTTCATGGGAGTTTGTTGCCCAAATTAATGACGCATGGGTCCTCAAGGTGAAAAACAACCCACATACGTATGCTGCAAATAATGCAACAGCAACAATAAGTGAAAATGGCTTGACAACTTTGTAGTATAATGGGTCTAATGTAAAAGATGGTTGAGTAAAACGACACTTATTACAATCATCAATACCGCTCCCTTCATCGCATCCGCTGCATTTTATCTCATACGAGCCATAAATTTGGTAAAACAACGACGGAGCAAACATGGTAACCATTGCAAATAGTAACATGGTGGAGGATACCCCAGCAGAGCGAGGATTGTACCTCTGTGTCTTTCGCTTCAATGCACCTCCACACATGGACAACCCAGGAAGGAGTAACACACCACCAAGTATTGATCCAATCATGGAACCTTCAACCAACTTTCCGTTTGATTGATTTAAAGCAACACAATAAAGGAAAATCTCGACAATGGTTGAAAAGAATGCATTTATAACGGCACCAACACCCATTGAAGACTGCGCTGAAATTGATGCTACAGCTTGCCCGATAAAGTATGCCAATGGTATAATTGAAAACAAACATAAGCAGAAAATGATATTCGAGTCAGTCAAAACTGAATCCCAATGCAAAGACTCCTTCAAGAAATAGAAATCGACAATGACAAACAAGACCATGAAAAGCAAGTTTATGAAAAAGATATTTGTACCGTCGATAGTGTATTTGTAGTAATGCCAACCACAACATCTGTAAGTACACAACAATATCACTTGCTTCTTTTTCTTCAATGACGGATCTTTTTCTCTTCTCTTGTAGTATTCTTTTTCCAGCTCAAAATCTAATGCCAATGGATGACGTCTGACGTGGTCATTCAATGTAGACGTGATGTTAGCCATGGGTATAGCAAATACAATTAACCAACTGAGGAAACCAAAAAAATAGGAGATGGGCTGCACAATGAGGTAAAAGAACAAATAAAATGCAATCCTCCCAGCTGTCCAATCCCCACGGCCAAAGAATCTAACCTTGATATCGTTGCTTTCATCATTATCGTCTTCATCTCCATCAAGTTGTCGTTCATTGTGTTCATTGTCAGTTGCCAATGAGTTGTAGGCATCCCTCAAAGGTCTACCTTTGTGATCTTTCATTAATGGTGCTGATTCCTCTGCGGAGCCAGTGTAACGTCGAGGTGGAGCAAAAAAGAGTCGTCCTTCTTCTTGTAATCTCCATTGATGAAACTCATTCAAGGTTCTACCCTCCAACTGGTCCTCATCCATGTAGTTTTTCTCCTTATTCAAGAGCACGAATTTCCCAAATGGATAGAGCCAATATCTCCCCAATCTTAGAAATGCTCTAACGTACAATCTCAGACCGGAACTTATCGCAAAGCCTGAGAATACAAAGACAAATAGTGCTCCAATTAGGCACGCCACGTACATCAACAAACCGGCTGTTAAACTCCAAATCAAATTGGTCAATCTAACACCCCAGAAGATTCTGGACGAAGTTGGCCGCCGTGGGTCAAAATCATGAATATCCTCATCAGCTCTCGTTGCCACCGATCTTTTCTTCTTGTACAATGAAGGTTTCCAAATCTTTATACCAAAGGGATGGGTTTCATTGATGGCGTTTTGCCTATCTTTCAAATTCAATGACTCAGTGGATGAGTTTGAGTGTATAGATCCATTTTCATCGACATCTACGTCATCGTCTCCATCCTCATCAGCGTCTCCACCTTGACGATCTGCAACTAAGTCTAGCTTATCAACACTTCCAAATCGTTTTGGGTCTGTGGCTTTTAGTCTTTTAATGTTTTGTTCTGCCTCTTGCAAATCTCTAGCAATTACGGATTCAATGTCTACCAATTCATCAGGCGTACGCAACGGTGTTCTCTCGGAAATGTCTTGATACAGTCTCATTGGACTCTTACTGCTTTTCCTGTGGTGAAATGCCCTCAATGCGTCATTATATCCTTCAAGATAATCTTTGTCGTTTTTGATTTTATTGTCGTGTTCTGCTCCATCACTTCCATCACCGTTCTCATCTGCTTGTTCGTTGATATCATCATCAACTGAGTATATCAACTTTGGGTGACTGACACTTCCATGTTTAATCAAAGATGGTTTCGATTTTCTTCTTTGAACACTCGTTGATCTATTTCTCGTAGTGCTTCCAGCAAGCAGCACTGCCGACGAGCCTGGTTCACGATGGTCGTCGCTGCTGAACGCTCTTTGAGTATTGGGCTTCGACAGCCCCCCAACGATCGGTGTAGACATTATCCGCAATGAAACTGTCAGTTAATAACGTTCAAGAGGGAGTTGGAACGTGGGTTGAAATGTTGAACGTTTCTATTGTTTTTATGATTACACACGATTTTTGTGAAACTATCGCAAGTTTCCCCAAAATTGTACACGGAGAACACAGATTTGAGCGGTATATATACTATCTTTCTACAACGGTGCCGCCGCAACATTCACTATGTATGACTTTTTCTAAAGCCTTGTTGAGTTTTCAAATACAGCCTTACTCTCGACACAAATCTAGCTTCTGAAACTAATCACCCAACCTATGGCCCTTTCCTTTAAATGCCGTGTTCCCTCCAAACCATGAGTAACCGGTGGTGCTTCCGGTCGGCGATGCTTCTCTTTGGTGATTTGTTGAGAAAGAAGAGGGAGCAGTTGCTCTTCCGGGAGCTGGGGAAAATGCAGTGGCTCTAACAGATGTGTTAGTTGGGTATGACAAAAGGTTGTACAACCATTGAGGTGCCTTCAAGTAACCTTTGTCATATATGCTGTCCTCGATGTAATCAGCTTGAAAGCCACCGAAATGAGCAGGATTATCAATGTGTGTCATTCCAACTCTTCTGCCTTCGTCGTTTCTCCTTTTCTTTGGAGTTCCATAGGCTCCTGGTAGCAAATTGTAGATTGGCATAGTGTTCAGCTGAACGCAAAGGTACAAGTACCCGCTTATAATACCCACCAAAGTATCAATAAGCGATACAGGCCCACCGAGTATTAGCTTCACGATTAAGTTACCCAAAGGCAAATAATACGCCTTTATAGGGACCAACCCTAACAAATTAATCCTAGCATTCTTTAGACTTCTTGACCAAACGTATGTCAAGCAGGCTAGCAAATTCTCATGTGGGAAGTAAGTAGCTGGCGAGTAGTTTCCGGTGATAGCTTCCAATGCCAAATTGAACACTTGAATACACGACCCACACAAGATAATAAACCATAAATAGTCTGGAAAATTACCCTTGAATTTGCCTTCATGGGCTTCCAAGTGGTTGGAGAATGTGTAAAAGAAATAAGCATCAAACAAAGCATTGATCCTATTTGTAGACATGATACCTGGTGGGATCAAAAATGACGTAACAAACCTATACCATCCTAGAATCCCTGTGGCAACAGCCTTAAAAATGTCAAAGTACAGCCCGTGTCGAAACACAGCTCGAACAATCGTATAATCGCTAAATAATGCATTTAGGTTGATATACAACGACGGAAAGGCAGAAAATGTAGTGACACCCAAACACGCCAATACGGTTGATATGGTAAAAAAACGAGTCACTGGAGGAATTGTTTTAATGTTTTCTATCAATGGGTTGGTCATGGTGTTTTGACTCAGCTGGTTGAATTGTCGTGTTATTTTCAACTTGTTCTCTCTGTTCTGTCAATTCAAAGCGCCAAGTCAAAGAAAAAAACAAAAAAGTACAAGTTAATGAGAATTGATTCAACTCATTGCGTAAACCCAACCACACTACACCCCAACCCTAACCCGAAGATGAAATTGGTACGATTTTTAATGAACATACCCAACTCAACAAACCAACCGGTTACAGTTGAATTGAAAAATGGAAATATCATTAATGGGACGCTATTGTCGTGTACACCACTGATGAATCTCAATTTAAAAAACGTTAAACTACAACAGAAATATCAGGATCCAATTTTGTTACAATATATCAACGTTAGAGGCAACCAAATAAGACAGATTTTACTACCCGAAGATTTAAACATTGATAGTGTTTTGGAGAAATCTCAAACAAGGATTAAAGGTCAAGGGGCCGGTCCAAGTGCTAAACCTGTAAAACGAGGAGGATTACGTGGTAGAGGAAGGGGCAGAGGAAGTGGTCGTTGAGCATACCATAGCGATATACAATTTCAATTGAATTCAAGCAATGGAACCAAAATTCCTCATCTATATACACATCTATTTTTAAAACCATGTAGGTTTCTTTTCTTCTCTCTTTTTCAACAATTTCTTGTAGCCTGGCCTTGCCTTGGCAATGATCTTGTCCATGTTTTTAATTGCTTCCTCTCTCTTCTTGAATTTCTCCTCCAATTCAGCTTGGTCGGCTCTTCCAGCTGGTTGTATCATACCTTGCATCCATTTCTTATTGTTATACTTCTCTTCGTGGAATTTCCTTGGAGTTGGTGGTAAAAGATCTTGTATGCCAAATTTCTTCGCCAATTTGTACAAGTCAGCAGATCTTCGGCGTGAGTATAGCGAGCTATGCCACCTTCCTGTTTCGGTATTCTTATTTGGGAAAAATGGATTCTTTGTTGGGTCTGATATCACTGATGGTCCATTCTTATATTCAGAAAAGGGTCTTGGTGGATACTTAATGAAGAAGTTATGTAGCTTTTGAGGAAGCTTTGCGAATGCCTCCTTGGCTGTAAGGGACATACTTGATGTTGTTGGGCAAGCCGTGGTTTGAATAAGTAAACGAAAAAAAAAAAAAAGGTAAAAAATTGAATGAAAGGAAAGATTTTCAATTTCAATTGGTAGCTACACTATACGATCTACTTTGGTCCATCAATTATACACTTTACTGTACCCTTCCCTTCTCTCACTGTGTCATAAGCCTTAATAGCTTCATCAAATGGGAACCTGTTGGTAATCAACTTTTCAAAATCAACCAAGATGTGGTCTTTACCACGACCATAGTTTTGCTCCAAAATCTTGATAGCAGTTGCATAATCACCATAACCGTATCTAAAACTACCAAACAAAGTAATCTCTCTAGTAGCAAACTCAATGATGGGAAATGGAACATCGCCACCAGCATTACCAATCTGAGCAATTTTTCCTCCATCTCTGACTACTTGAACCGCCAACTTGATACAAGGAGCAGCGCCACTGCACTCCAAAACAACATCAGGTCTAACATCACCAAACGCTTTAATCAAATCTTTGTAATCACCAGTCTTTGAATTAAAGACGTGAGTGGCTGCGCCGATTTCCTTGGCCAATTTCAACTTGTCATCAAAGATATCAACAACCATAACATTTTGTGCTCCGTAAACTTTAGCTGCAGATGCAGCCAACAATCCAACAGGTCCAGCACCAAAAACAACAACATTTTCTCCAAAAGACAAGTTCACCAATCTAATAGCGTGTACTCCAACACTCAATGGTTCAACCATGGCACCCAATTCCAAACTAACACTTTCTGGTAATTTGTAAAGAAAATCAGAAGGTGCTTTGTAGTACTTGCACAAGGTCCCTTGAGCACTTTCATCATCGGGATTAGTTGGTGGGGTAGCAGCGAAGCTCATACATGGGCACAACTCATACTTACCGGACTTGTATGCCTCACTGTATCTTGATGGAACACCAGGCTCGATTGCAACTCTGTCCCCGACCTTTAAATGCTTGACACCTGAACCTATTTTGCTAACCACACCAGAGGACTCGTGGCCCATAACCATTGGTTTTCTCAATACAAATTGCCCAATTTTACCATGCGCATAGTAGTGAATATCTGACCCGCAAATACCAGTCTTTTTAATTTCAACTATAACATCAGTTGGTTCTGTAATTTGAGGAATTGACAAGTCTTCAAATGACAAATCATCGATCTTGTTGAGAACCAAGGAAGGGTTACCGTGTTGTGTATCTGACATATTAGGCTGAAGAAGAATTGTGAAGGACTGTTTGAAAATTTATTTTGCCCACGGGGAAAGATTCATTTGGTTCTATTTATAAGGGTGCATGGAGAGTGCAAAAACGTTACACAGAAACCCGAAGTCAAGAGAAACGTATGTTGCTTTTCCCGCGAGTATCTGTTCCGTAGGCTGAATCTGTGTCCTCACCCCACCTCACCCCACCCGCTAGCAAGAACGAACGGTTGAATTGTACATTGTTATAGTTTTACACTGCCTGAAATTCCAATCCAAAGTCTTTTTTGTGGAAAAAGAAGAGCCAAACCGGAGAGATCATCGTCATCATCAGCGCATCTGCCCCAGCACCCACTATCCTTTTTTTTTTTTTCCGACCAAATTATACTCAATAAAGGGACAAAAATCTTGACAATTTCTCCGAACAGAGATTCCCCCGAATATGTGAACTTTATTTATTGTAAAAGAGTGTGTGTGTGAGGGGAATGGCCACGGAGGAATTATAAGCGAACTGCACCGTCGTTGAGCACAGATATAGAGGACTCAGATCGTGACGAGTAATTTAGTACGAAACTCATTTGTAGACAGACTTTCTTTTGTTTCTATACAAAGAATATATATCCTGAATTTGGGTGCAGGCAATCTAGACCCGGGCACCTCCTTCATACGCTCCAATATGCATGTTATTGCTCAATTACCGATCTCTTTATTTAGCAACATGTTGCAAAGCTTCCAAGACCTCCAACTCAATGTTTGCTTCAGCAGCAACAGTCTCATCACCTGATTCAGCCCTCTTTTGCGCATCAGCAATCAAGTTTTTGACAGCAGAAGCATCAATTTGATCTGGTTTGAAAGCTTCAATTGCACTTATAGTCAACTTATTTCCTGGTTGTACCATAGCAATACCTCCACTAACAAAATATTGTTCAGTTTCACCACCTTTGGAAATAATCTCCAACAAACCTGGTCTCAATTGTTCTACAATTGGAATGTGGTTAGCCAATATACCCAAATCACCATTGACTGATGGCAAGTTCACTTGTTCAACTTCTGAATCAGCGTACAAAGTTTGAAATGGTAAAGCCAATGACAACTTCAATGCATCGGATGATGGTGCAGCTTCTGTAGCATAAGTTCTTCTGACAGCCGATATGGATTGTTTGGCAACTTGACGGAAAGATTGTCTAAACATTGTGAATGTGGTGTGTGTAATATGGCTCGTCCTTTACTCAATCTTTTCTTTTCTGTTTTTTCTTTTTTTTTCAGTGAAGTTGGTTGACCGAAAAACGAAAACTTGAAATGTGTGTTTGTGTGCAGTATTTTTTATAGTTACTTCAATTTCATTGGTTTGGAGCGTAGACTGCCTAATGCGGAATATTATAACAAGAAAAAGAAAGCGAGTGGTAAAACAGTACAAGCTATTACACACACTATTAATTACCAAATTGATTCAAGAAATTGTCCACATCGAACTCATCACCTATCTGTGCATTGTTGGCATTGTTTCCATTGTCACCAGCATCGAAACCTCCTTCTAATAAACTCATATTCAAACCATCTAGTATCAGTTCATCATTTCCTAATAAATTGTTCATGTCCAAATCCATATCATCTCCGTTTTCTGGTAGCTTATTCTGTTGTATTGATTCATTTTTATCATCTACCGCCTTCTGAGCATTATTGTTATTCGCCACTTTATCCACAACTTGATTGCCAGTATCTAGGTCTTCAATATTGAAATCATCAAACACACTGTTATCAACTTTATTGGTATCCTCCAAGGGCATATTCATATTCAAATTGTCGTAATTCATGGAAGATAAAAAGTCGTTTTGGTCATCAATGTTAGCTCTGTCATCGTTTTGTCCTAAGTCATCCATATTGAAATCCATCAAATCATCAAAGTTTTCAAAATGTTCCAGCGCTTGGTTCGCAGACTGTAGTTGTTCCCGTTGCAGCTGCTCCTCTTTTCTGGCTTTTTCTTCCGCCTCTCTCTTTTCTCTCTCCTCTTTCTCCCTTTTTTCCAACTCCTCCTTTCGTTGTCGTTCAATCTCAATAGCCTCTTTTTCCGCCTGGGCTCTTGCTTCTGCCTCTGCTTTTGATCTAGCTTCCGCTTCTAGTTTTGCCTTTGCTGCCGCCTCTTCCTCTGCTCGTTTCTTGGCCTCCATTTCTTCTTTCAACCGCTTCGCCTCAGCCTCTCGTTTCTGCCTCTCAAGCTCTTCTTTGATCTTCATCTCTTCCTGCCTTTGTTTGTTCTCTATCATCGTATCAATACACCATTTTGCATCATTAAACTTGAAAATCGTTTCGTCAAGTATCGAATCGAATTCATTAATGTGATTTGTGAGTTGCTTAATAATTGTCGGTTGTATTAGTTGATTATTGGGGCCTGTTATCAAGGCACTTTGCTTTTTGTTATTATTAATTACTTCGAATATGAAACCCGCTGTTTTAAGTACTTCATAGAGGGAGTTTTCTAGTTTAGTTTGTAGGTTGGCAGACATAGTAAGGTTGTGTTTATTCGATGATATACCTTATGGTTCATTCCAGCTGTTCAGTCTCAAGTTATTTTTTTTTTTGCTTTGTTTCCGAAACAAGCAGGGAAGAGCATACAACAAGTTATTCGTTCAACAATCATCATTTTAAAAAACAACAGCTTTTTGATGGTATGCACTAGGCTTTCTCAATTGTGAAAAAAATTGTGAAAATGTGCTAAATGACGTTGCTAGATAATACAAGTTGGAGAAGTTTTGAAATGCCATGCAACAACTTATCTAGAATGTGGTAGCGCTTTTCTTATCTCCAAATGTCGGTCGCATTTGCAATTCACAATCAGTAAGTTTCACGAGGTGACATAAACATGTTCTTTAAAAGTAATTCTTGGAGAAGTCCACTGGCTTGATACACAGTGTTAAACGAGTAATAAAAGTTTTTCTCAACCTTTTTCAAAGTTTTTGCAACAAATCACGCAAAAACTACAAAGTAGTTTAAATCACACTTTTTAGTGATATCTGGTCAAAGTGTTCTTGCGTTAAAAAACTCTCTCAATACAAGGCTCCACCTAAGCTCTTCTGATCAATGTATGACAACACTGGTAACAAGCCACAGACCTAGCTGTAGTATCTCAGTTGCCGCCGTATACTCTCATTTGATTAAAAGAGCACACAACGCTACCAATTGAATTTTACAGAACGCGTAAAAAAGACCTATTGTATCGCGTTCGTTTGTGTGAAAATGTAAACAAGGTATTTCATATCCAAGCAGAATATATCGCCATTGAGCAAAGAGACTTTTCATCACCATCACTTCTATTGGACCTAGCATATACTTGTTTTTCAGCAGTCAGGTTTCAACACATTCTTTTAACATTACATTCGCTTACGATTTGCTCGTTCACATTCTTTTTCCCATGCTCAACACTGCGTTAATATCAAATGATGGTCCATTGGGTGATATTTGGCTCGCTGCCAACTATGACAAGAAATTGACAAAACACCAGCTTCTCAATACAAATATCGTTGAGTCGGCAAAGTACATCACCAATCGTACTCACCACATCGGCAATCAAACTGAGGACAGTAACATTTCAACAGACATGGATGCTATAACATTACGTTTATCGGGTCAATTGCTATTAGGGGTAACGAAAATTTACTCAAGAAAGACAAAATATTTGCTAGATGATATCAATGACGTCTTGTACAAACTTAGAGCTGTATTTAGAATGTCAAGTGGTGTCCAATTGGGACCCGACGGAGGAGTATCGACTAAAGTCAACTTGCCACCACAACAAACTACAATAGCTGACTTGAACACAATTACATTAAAGGATCAAGTTACTGGTTTTGACTTGTTGTGGCAGGAGAATTTGCAACTCGAAGAAGAGCCGATCAATCCAATGGACACAGTCTTCAACAATGATAACGATAGTCTGAGATTGGACACGTCTGTGGGATCCATTGAATATGGTAGATTGGAAGATAGGCATGGCGGTGATGATATTGCTGACGATGAGGATATCAACTTGGATTTTGATTTGAACTTAGACGACGGTGGACAAAGTTTTGCAGGCTCAATTGAACTTGGACGAAATGCATCCAATGCAGGAGACGAAATTCACAACTCGGTATTGGAAGGACACCACCACAAATCGAACAATATTTTTGAATTGGATTTGGGCCAACCATTGCAGAATATCGACGATTTTGACATCAATTTCGACGACGGTTACATGTCATCTTCCAGCATTGCTCACAACGAACAACCACCAGCTGAAAATCAATCCGAGGCAACTCAATCAAGGGCAAGACAGAGACAAAGACAACGGAGAACTAGAATAACAGACGATGGACAAATGGTGGTTGTAAACAAAAAATTGGTGGTGGATTCATCAGATCACTTGCAATTATCATTGGACACTTTAAGGGAGAATCAACATAATGCATTAACTCACACAGTACAACCAAACAGCACAAAGATGTCAAACAATGACAAATTACTACTAATTCAACAAATGTCCCTCCCAGCAGCATCAAAGAAGAGAAAGTTGTGGGACTTTAGCACCGACTTCCATTTCAGAATACCACTAGCAAAAGACGACAGTGATGATGAAGGGGAACACGAGAACTCGACTGATGACAGTGATGATAGTATTGACAACTCGTTGGATGATATCAGCATGTCCGATAATGAAAGCGAAAAGGGGAAAACTACAAAATCGCGCAAGGTGGATGATGATGACAAAGAAGAAGAAGAAGATGATGATGATGAAGAAGAAGAATCAGTCGATGAGTCCTTTTGTAGCGATGGCGTTGAAAATGTTGCAAAGAGCACAAAGCAAGCTGCAGATGAATTACAAGACTTGTTCAGATTGGATGCAACTGTAACGTTTGAGGATTTTGTGAAAAGTGATACCACTGCGGTGAGACCTTTAGGGTTAAAAAATAAGGAATACGTGAACCACAAGAGAGAGGCATCGAGATGCTTCTTTGAACTATTGGTTCTTGCTACAAATGACTGTATCAACTTGCATCAGGAATCTTCAAACTTGAATATCCAAAGAGACCTTCATATCACATCTAGAGACAGTTTATTTAGTTTCGTATAATTATAAACCTTTATCAAAGTAATTTTCAGACATTTGCCATTGATGATCCACGTTGATAGAATGGAGTGAAAACTGCCTCTCCTTCATAACCAATATGTCATTTGATTCAGTGAATTTGACACTGAGAATAGGGTCGATATCTTCCACTATTCTCAACAATGGCGAATACAACCTTCTAGAAACGTCCCAAAGATCCACAAAATACTTTCGCTTTATCGATCCCACGGTAACAAATTGATAGTCAACAAGCGGTCGTTGTGAAACATAACTCACCACATATGTCGTTGGTAAAACTTTAAATGGTGCCACTTGCCCTTCTTTCCACAATCGCAACTTCCAGTCCGAGTGAGCAGTAATGACTAGTCCCTTACCAATGTAATCTAAGGCATTAATCACGAGACTATTTTCATCTTCATGAATCATGTTCAACTGTTCATCATAAAGCTTCCCATCGAGTCCAGCAAGAACCATTTTCAACATACTTTTGTTGATTTCCCCAATCAATGCGTCACTACCGAGATACACGGCATCTTTCACCCATACATCATTAGCCTCATCATCACCTAACTTGACAGAGTATTTCGGGCGACTCAAAAGATTGCTCGACCAAATGTTCAAAATACAATCCTTGGACACAGTCAAAACACATTCATTGGTATCAACTTTTATTTGCTCGAGTAAAACTAATTCACTCCAATGAGGTAGCCACTCTTTTTTAATTGTTAAGAAACAAGGAGGAGTTGTCAATGTTGGTGATTGCATCAATGAGGCCGGCTCAGTCTCCCAGATACATACCCCACCATTATTAGAGCTGCCAATTATACGATTGGAATTGTTGACGTCAAACCTTACTTTGACGATAACAGGAACGCACGTTAGATAATTTACTGGAATCAATTTTCCCTCAACGACATCGAAAATAACCGCGTCATGGTTCCCTGCCGTTGATTTTGCAAAGCTAATCGCTAACTGATTGCTTTTATGGGGTGAAACATCAATATCAGTCATTTGTCTATCGAGTTTGAACGAGTGCGATTTGAGAATAAAAGCTGAGTTAGCTTTAGATTCCACTTTGACGTCATTTAAATTGATTGTCTCGTTGATTTGTAGTTGGTTGACAAGCTTAATTGATTTTATCAATGCATCATTCAATTCAAGAGTGGATACCTCTTTATTGGAGGGTGGTAGGGCTGGAGTTGTTTTTGGAAGTGTTTTGTCACCCATTCCACCTTCATCCCCTTCCTCAATTCCATACACTTGAATCGCAACATCAAATCTCGTTAGCTGTTTATTATCCGAATGCAGTTGGGTGTCCCGCGATGGCGCAACTGTCGGCGGGACATGCTTTGCATCATCAAACTCTATAGTAGTTTGCGTCGCAACATCGACTCTAGCCGCCCTTGGCCTCGGTATGTCAACTACTGATGTAGCCTGCCCGCTCCTTCTCAGTTTGAGCTCCTGTAATCTCTTCCTCTTTTGCTCTAGCAATTGCTGTCTTTCCTCAGACATATTGCAGGAGTTGAGTTGTACAAAACGCGTCAATGTTTTTGAGAATTTCCAAAAGTTTTTCAATACCTCTCCATTTACACACAACACTGATCTGTCATCATGGACATTGACGACATCTTGCGAGAGTTCGAAGAGTCCTCTACCAAGAGATTTGAAACAGCTACATCAAACATATGCCAAGACCTTATAACTGCGGCTATGAATGAAAGAATGGCCCCTGAACTTTTACCATACAAGGCATCCTTGATGAATACAATTTTGACACATATTTCAAATCAGCAACAGTACTTGCTAGACAGTCATGAATATGGAGAGATGAATAGCGCAAACGGTATCATATCCAGTGATTTCAAATTACAGTTGATGATCATTGAAACTGATGTTGAGAGGTTGAGCTACATTGTTCGATTGTACTTGCGTACAAGACTATCAAAAATAAACAAGTTTACTATTTTTTACATCAACAAGTCCAACAAAGAAGATGATGGAGATGATTTATTATCAGCGGAAGAGAAGGATTATATTCATCAATATTACTTGTTATTGACACTGTTATATAACAATTGTTTCCTCAAGAAGCTACCGCAAATTTTAACTTACTTGGATGACAACAGTGGAGGGCAGAATATGATTGTTGCTCCTGATATTGACCAGTTTGTGTTTGTTAAATGCCTTTCCGAAACACCAGTACTACTTCACTTAGAGGACGACGAGTTGGAGTTGGTGAAAAACGGTGTTTATGTGGTCAAATACAGTTCGGTAAAACAATATCTAGAGATTGGCGATTTAGTTCTAATATAGAAACCTAAAGAACCTTGAAATCACATCCGCCTGGGCATTCAAGATTTTCTCCTTCCACGAACCACTCCTTCAAGCAACCATAATGTCCACGATGACCACACTTTAAACTCACAAGAACAACGAGGCCCTTGCTAGGTTCATTGCAATATATACAATTTGACTGTTTTCTGTGACACGTGTCGCAGTACCAGTATCCAAATTCGCCTTTGCCATTGTGTTTTGATTCTTCATTGACCAACAACTTGGAACAAGACGAACAGTATAGCCTAATCAAATCTGATGTATACTGCTTCATTAGATTCAGCTGTATCTCAACAGGTGCAGAGTTTATCACCTTTGTAGCGTCAACAGATAATCGTTTTCTTTGTAAAATCTCAATATACATCAGGAGCCAGTCCAAACACTCTTCCTTTGAAACAACCATTGTGAGATTAAAGAATAAAACGCCAGCAATGGCGCAAAATATAACATCACCTTGTAGTTGGGCGTAGTCAAGTGATTTTCTTAGCAAGTTTGTAAAACTCCAAGCTTGTAGATCTTCAGAGGATACAGTAGTGGGAAAACGGGAGTGTTGGAGTTTGTGATCGTCTTTTGCACCCTCCCCAAAAAGTTGCTCTTGCGCCTGCGGCCCCTGTGGTTGTATATTTCGCAAAGATCTTGACAGTGACACAACGCTAGCATGTGTATTGCTCGATCCCAATGAGTTTGGACTAGATGTAGGGAAAGCAGCACTCATCAAGTCTACGTTTTCTTTTTGAAACTCGGTCATTTGATTTTCAGAATTGATCAGAATTGGCCTGGATTTTGCGTGCTGACTAAAAGGTTCATTGTGGATATTGGTTAGTCGCGTGAAGCTGCTTGCACGACTATTCTTGCCCGGAGAAGCCATGTGAAGAGAAGCACCGTCACTTGTTTGCTTTCCCAAATTTCTCCCGAAATTGGTGGTGTGAGTGGAGTTTGAATTGAAGGAGCCAACTACGTTACCCAAATCAGACTGGATAGATTGTTCAACATGTGACAGCGAGTTTGTACATTCAAGAGGATGCACTAATGCTTCACTTGGCTCTTCCAAAAATTGACCTGCATTCCCAACCAACTCAGATGGAAGAGTGTAAGCAAGCATTCTCCATACTTGGCATGTCCGATGGAGTCCAACTCTCTCTGCAACATTTGCATTAAACAAACAAACGTCAAATATTCCAAACCCATCAGGAATGGACATTAAATAGTCATTGGATAAAGTTTGAAAAATGTAATCATCGTTCAACAGCAATGTCAACGACACAGGAAGAGCATAAGGAGAATGAAAGGGAATGGATTTTTTTGATGCCTTTTTCATCTTTGCTGTAGTACCTGGTGGAGCCGATCCAAATGAAGTTGAAGACTCTTGTGATGGCGTCTTGGTAAGTACCGGTCGTCGTCCTCCAAAGGCAGACCCTGAAGAGGTGGGTGGATCAAATGAGTTCGTGTGTCTCGAGACCGGTGGTGGTGACTTTGCTCCAAGCTGCAGCATTGGATTATACGAGTACGACCGGATTAGCGAGGGCTTTTCAACAGGAGAAGCTGCAAGTGAATTCGCCAGTAGTTCAGCATCATCATTATCGTTAAAATGGCTCCGCTCGTCTCCCAGATCATAAAATTCAATACCAGATTCGTCACCTACGCCAAATTGATGCTTGTCTTGATTGACCATCATGAAATCGTTGTTGGTATCCCAAGTCATGGCAACACTATTTAAATCATCCAATGGACGATTTACATCAACATCACCGTGCAGGTCTAAATTGTAGGTGGTAAACACATTGGCTTTGGTCAATGCCCAAATTTTGTGACAATGTTCCCCATTTTGAGCCCACACAAAGTTGGATACAGGTTTTTGCTCATAGGAATTGACAATACGTTTAGGAATAAATTTTCTGTCCAAGTTGAACGTGGTAATTGTTGGGTCATCATTGAGGTACAGACAAGCAATATCATAATTGGATAATTGCGTTGCATTTCTATCATCAAAGTCACCTCTTTTGTAATTTGCGTAGTGACTCCATCGCACTTTTAAGATTGACCCATACGTATTGATCATGCACTCCGGAGATGTTCTTGTAGATGACTGCGAGTCACTGTAGTTGAAAATGCAGATTTTTTGGTCCCTACCACCAGTGGCAACAAACTCCTTCTCTGGGTGTATACTCAAGGACAAAACAGGTCCCGAATGCAAGTTCCATTTACGATCTGGATTTTGTGGATTATTGGCTAAACTAGTTCGCAAGTCAAATTTGCACAAGGCTCCAGAATCATGGACAGACAAAATGCAAATTTTATTTCTAACCGCTGAATGATGGCTATATTGACACGCTCTGATAGGATCATTATGCAATGCTGCATGCAATGATAGCATCGGCTTTGTCACAGAAGCCCTCAAGTCCCACAACTTTATACTTCCATCCTGGGAGCCGGACACAAGCACATTTTCTGAATCAATAAAGTCAAGTGAATTGATGCATCTTTTATGATCAGAGAGTCTCGCGTGTAGTTTACTCTGACCAGATGAAGATACCTTGTAAAGCGAGATGATTCCATTTGAAAGTCCGCAGGCAACAGTGTTTGAACACGTTTTGATTGTGTTTATATTTTGTAGTTTATTCGGACTTCTCGTCGTGTAAACCGACTTGGTATCTAATAAGTTCAAGTCTTGCAATACCTTCAGTTGATCTTCATTCAAACATAATAAACGAAGATAGTTTTTTCCACCAATAACCGCATGATGTCGAAGTTCGTTTCCATTGTTGTAGTTGCTGATCTGAATGCCACAATTGAGCTGGGACAATGCTTGTGTTTCCCGTTCACAAATGAACACTGGTTTCTGGTCCAATTTATCCGTGAAATGGTTATGTCTTGAATGTCTCGAATTTAGTGAGGAGCTAGGAGAGACGGACTCGTTCGATTGAGGGGTTCCTAGTGATCCATAGATGTTGAAAGCAAATTTTGCCAACTTGTACTGTCCTTGCGAGCTTTGCGACATATGACAGAGTAATCAAGTTGGTTCCTTTGGTACCTTTTTTGCAAGCCCTATTCTCTTTTTTCTCTCTTAGTAAATCTTCCAAATTTCTCCCCCCCAACCTCATTTACAATTAAACTTCTTCAACCTACATGGTCTGGACAGTGTACGACGTAGCCAAAACCACGACTAAGCTTGGTGGTGGGATGGCTCTACTAGCATTGCTTGGTCTTTACTACTACCAGAACTCGCTCATCTACCCAGCTTCATTGAATGACGGACATGGATACTGCGCTACTCCAGATGAATATGGTATACCTTATGAGGCAATAAAACTCACAACAAGTGATGGGGAAACTCTTCAATGCTACTCCATGAAACAGGATGCGAAAAGTCCAAACTATACGAACAAAACAGTACTCATACTTTCCCCTAATGCAGGGAACATTGGCCACAGTTTACCCATCGCTTCAATCTTTTACAAAAAGTTCGGTTATAATGTATTTATATACAGCTACAGAGGGTACGGATATTCAACTGGTGCACCAAGTGAGGTGGGTTTGAAAAAGGATGCAGATACGGTTGTTGAATATTTGAGTCAGAATGACACCCAATATCAACAATCGTCTATTGTGTTGTATGGACGATCTTTGGGTGGTGCAGTTGCTATTTACATAGCAGCATCTAAATCATCTTCAATCGATGGTATGGTTTTGGAAAACACATTTTTGTCAATTCGAAAAACCGTTCCCCACATTTTCCCAGTTTTGAAGTATATAACCAGTTTTGTTCACCAAAAATGGGATCTGGAAACGCTACTTCCAAACATTTCACCAAAGATTCCAGTTTTGCTACTCAGTGCTCGTAGAGATGAAATCGTACCACCTCAACATATGGATGATATTTACAACTTGTTACCAAGTGATTGCAAAGAGATTGTCAAATTTGAGGATAGTTTCCACAATGATACTGTGTTGCAAGAGTCTTATTGGGACACTATTCACACATTTATCAAAGACAAAGTCAACCCTGTAGGTTTGTGAAAATCGATAGAAAAGTTATACATTACAATCAAAAAAGAAAATACAAGACACATTATTAACCCGGTTGATTTCATTTCACTCAATAGTTTTACAAAACAATTTGAGCCTCTGCACCTCTAATGTTGGAAGCGTCATGAGAGATGAATTCAACTTTTTGTTCATCTTTCAATTGCAAAATCTTCTTTAACCTCTCACCCACGGTTTTCAATTTCGATTCATCGCAATCCTTAGTCCAAATACCAATCCTGTATACCTGTTTCCTAATGTTGATGACGATTCCGTTAACTTCATCCTCGTCGTCCTCTATAGTTTCACCAATAACGGCTAACAAACCACGTAACCATAAATCATTGATGATTGGGGTGGCTTCACCCTTACGAAAAGAGTATTGCCATTTACCTCCCTTAGCATTGGCTTCATCTTCCCATTCTGGTCTAATGCCTTCTTTGAACAAATGGTAGTCTGATTTCAAAGGTAATTGGTTTGCAGGTGGAATGGAGTTATATATTCCCCAGAATTCCTCTACTGAGGAAAAAGTTATGACTGGTTTCAACAAATCATGCCAGTTTTCGGTCTTGCTAGTTTGAGGTTTTGTATACCACAAGGTCCATCTACTATTCAATGGATGTTTAGCAGTAAATTCATCTTTCGAATCGAAAACAGTTTTGTCTGATTGTTGTTTTGAATCCAAGGACAAATCTTCAGTTTTTTGAGCAAGTTCTTCAGACATAATCTATCACAATGTTAGTAAGCGTTCGGGCGTAGATATATCAACATGGAATATAGGCACACACATACAAGTTTATTATTCGAATGACGGACAGTCTCTTAAACCCAAAGAGAAAAAATTTTAATGCGAAAAAAATAAAATAGAGAAATATCAAAATTCCTCTGCAAACGAGACAAAAAGCACCAGATTTAACAACACTTGCACGACATAATGAAATGTTTCTCTTTATGAAATCTGTGGTGAAAATGAACCTCTCTATTTGAGCGTCAGCCATGAAGTATGTGGTCTGAGGCACCATCAAACTACTGTGTGATTAGTTTGAGCTGTGAGAGGTTTGAACAAGGAGGTAATCGATATTGCCACAGAAACAAGCCATGCATTTGCCACTTCTATATTCTGCCACGTCAAGATTACCTGCATGGGGCAGCACGTGTAGATGGAGGGAACCTTTGAGTAACTCTCACACTAGCTGCTAAGATGGTCCACCCTTTGCTATCTACATCTGCAAACGCAATTTAAATATTTGTAATCTCAATTCTAACTCTAAATACGTTTAAAACAATCCCAACAACACAGCGACTCCACCAACAAATCCAGCATACACATTGTATGGCATATAAGCAGCACCGTCAGGAGCAGCATTTGATATCGTAGTTTTGTCATAGGATTTAACATTTCCCACCGATCCACTCAACGAACCCATACCAACAGTTCCACTTTCAACATCATTACTATTTGCTTCTGTGTATGTAGACATGAAAGTTTGACTAAATGTCGTTGATGCCGTTGTCAATTTTCCATCAATGGTTGTGGTAACCCACACTATAGTGTTTGAACTGGTTTTGGCATCACCTCCAGCACCTCCCCCGGCACCTTGATTAGCCAAGCCATGTGTCATCAAAACAAACAGAAACAAAGACAATAGCGTGTGTAAAAGTTGCATGTTGTATGGAAATGTAGTTTGATGTATAAGCTTTTGTTTTTATAATGTTTCTTGTTTGTGACTAAAGCAAATGAATATAAGCCCCCTGCCTTGGGTATTAAATATGTGTCTAGTTTTCCTAAATGGAATCAGCGAATGAATGATGAGATACGGCCCTCGTAGACTAGTTTGCCTGCTCGAATGGTGGTATATTATTATTCCCAAGGAAGAACGTGTGATGTAAAGATTTTTAAATCGTTTTCGTCACAGCCTTCAAAACTAAAAAAAACCTCTCTCTCTCTCTCTCTTTGTTTGAAACACGCCAGATTTTGTAACAATAAAAAAGAAGGAGAGCGGCAAAAAGGGGAAACAAAATAAAACAAAATAAAACATAAAGGACGTCACGTGCAAGTGCTAGCGTAGTAAATTGTTTGCATAGAAGTAGAGAATGCTATCAAAACTCACGTAGATACTTTCTATAGCTTGATTGTTTCCCCTTCAATGCAGCGGTGGAATGTAGAGCTTGCAATGGGGCAGCTTTGTTGGCTTTGATGCTCTCGAGATTGTGTAAGGGAGTCATCACAATATTGAGCAGAACTATCAAGAAACACCTAGCAGGCAAGTACAGCACCTATCATGCTACAACTGTCCCCCGAGGACACGCTATTACATGTAGACACCAATTTGTATTGCATCATCTTTTGAAGCAAAACATTCGTGCTGCTGATGCTTCTTGTGCTGTAGTATATTTGTAGTGAGAAAAAATTGAAAAATTACTTTCCTCGATGAGCATCTTGTTCTGCACAAATTATCAATATATTTCCTTCCTCACCCCACCCATCCATGGCCAAAAAAACACTTGCCGACGAGATATCTAGATTTTATGAACCCAATAATGAGTTCGATATAGAAGACTTCGATAACGGTTCATCAAGCAAGGATGTATTTCAGCATGAAGAGAATGAATCGTCTGAAGAGGAATTGTCAGATGATGAATTAAAGAACGACCATTATGTTGCTACATCAAAATCGAAGTTACGAAGTCAACAGGGACCAAATTTGGGTCAAAAGTATACAGGAGATGTGGTGAGTAGAGATGATATTTACAACTCTTCTCAGGATAGCGGTGACGCAGAAGAGGAAGAAGGAGCAGAGGAAGAGGCGGACCAAACTTCAAGTCAAGAAGAACCAGAAGACGCAAATGAGCTCGGTGGGAATAGTGATGTTTCAGATGAAAGTAGTGCCTCACAGTCAGACTCAGACAGTGATGAATCTGGATTCGGGGAGAAAAGTCAAGGGAAACAAGCTAATGGTAAACCAACACATCAAAAGGAATTGGTGAAGCAGCTTTTGTCAAAGGAAAGATCACACTTGGTCAACAGGCTATCTCAGTCTGCAATGAACGATACATTGAAAGGATATGCCGTCAAACAGCAGCACAAGACTTATGAAAAATTGGTCGATGTGAGGATCAAGTTTCAAAAGGCAGTCAATAGTGCTAATCAACTACCGATTAATATCACTACCTATGATGAATACAAGACCGAGGAGAGTGATGGTCTACTCAACAATGCAAAACAAGCTTTGTATGGGTTATTGAAAAATGTGCTTCTGTTGAGATCACAATTGGGAAGCACAAACATCACCCCGCCTAAAAAGAGATCATTTGAAGCAATGTCAAAAGCAACTGAAACTGCCGATGGAGATTTAACAATTCAACGTGCAAGTATTTTAAATAAATGGTCTTTTAAAGTCCAAAACTCATCGGGAAACTCCGCCATGAATGCCAACAAGTTCAAGACTATCAACCAATCGTTCGAGCAACAGGTGAAGAACAACTTATCCGATATGGAAAGACTAATCAAGAGGACTAAACTAAACAGAAAGCAAGCTGTACCACTAGGCTACATTGAAGAAGCAGAAGAGAAGGTTGTCACTTCTGGCCCCCAAGATGACGACGAAGTTGGCGAAGAATTAACACCACGTAAAAAGGCACAGGGTCAAGAAAACCCCTATATATTTGATGATGAAGATTTCTATCGTGTCTTGTTGAATGACTTGGTCGATAAAAAAGTGCAATCTTCCGATCCAACATCCAACATCACCATAATCAGGTCAGCACAAAAGGCAAACAAGTTGAAGAACAATGTTGACACTAAAGCATCGAAGGGAAGAAAGTTGAGATTCCATGTGCAGGAACAAATTGCTAATTTTGAAACTTCTACTGGTGGTTGGAAGTGGAGTGATGATCAGATTGACGAGTTTTTTGCATCATTGTTAGGCCAAAAGGTGAATATGAATGAAGATGAAGTAGAGGAGGACGAGGAGGAATTTTCAGAAAGGGAAATTGAGGCGGAGTCCAATGGTATACGACTCTTTGGTTGAATAGACTTTTGTATAGAATTATAAGCAAAGTAAAAGACTCTTACATGTGTTAACTTTGACATCCCCATCCATTCTTACAAACAAGTACCAATCACTTTCTTCAACAGGTATCATCAGACAAAATAAAATAAGGTAGCGTGGGTTTTTCCACATCGACATTACGTCTCGAGCCAAATGCACTCAGAGTCATCATTGAAAACCTATTTTGTTGTAGTGATTGAAATACTTTTAATGTAATCGAACTGGATGCCTTCAAATTAGCAACACCTTCACTGTTTGCTAATTCGAAGAAAGTTTTTTCCAAACATTCAATTCAGTTAAAAGCAAAGTTCAATTGGGTGTGAAGAAAGAGGAAAAAGTGTTGTTCGTGGAAAATTTTTTTTCATTCTTAGTGTAATGCCTTTTTGTATGAGAGATGAGAGGAAAAAGTTCAATGTCGTGATTTTGATTCAATGTCGTATTTGTACGAAAACAGAACCTACTTCAAGACACTCTACTGCTACCTCCACTGCTATACCCTCCACCATCACACACCCCAAAAGACATGTCCAACGATAGCAAGTACAAGTATAGAATAGAGATACAACAGATGATGTTTGTCTCAGGGGAGTCCAACGACCCCCCAGTGGAAACGACATCATTGATTGAGGACATTGTTCGAGGTCAAGTTATTGAGATATTAGTACAAACCACCAAGACCGCCAACAGCAGAGGGTCCAAAAGTATAGCACCGGAGGATGTCATTTTCCTCATCCGCCACGATAAAGCCAAGGTCAATCGATTGCGTACCTACTTATCATGGAAAGATGTTCGAAAGAATGCAAAAGATCAAGAAGGTGGAGGTACTGAGTCATTGCTTGAAGGAGGCGCTGATGGAGTAGCCGGTGGTCTGGGTGATTCGAAACTGCAACAAAACTCAAACGACTCAAAGATGTTATCACGATACAAAAAGTCCAAAATCAGGCTTCCTTGGGAATTACAATTTATGTTTAGTGAACAGCATTTAGAGACTAATGATGATAATGAACAAGTGGACGAAGAAGAGAAAGCAGCCACTATTGCTTCTTTGAAAAGATTGAAGATGGCAGATGATAGAACGAAGAATATGACAAGGGAGGAGTACGTTCATTGGTCGGAATGTAGGCAAGCTTCTTTTACATTCAGGAAGGCAAAGCGGTTTAGAGAATGGGCAAATATGACACAACTATGTGATACAAGACCCAATGATGATGTTATTGATATATTGGGATTCTTGACATTCGAAATCGTGTGCTCTTTAACTGAGGAGGCTATGAATATAAAGAATTCCGAGGATAAGTTGAATCAAATCCAAAAGGAGAAAAACATGGAACGAGAGAAACAACCGAAAAAGAGAAAGTACTTGTTTGATAGACCCGATGAATTGGCTAGTCCCATAATGCCATATCACATAGAGGAGGCATGGAGAAGATTACAAAAAACCGACTTTAAGCATAAAGCGGGGAGATCATTTGGCGGGGGAATGGTTAAAACGCGAACTAGACTTATTTAGATGCTCTATCTTTTCTATCCTAATTGTAACGTTCCATTAAGCGTCGACTTGTGCTGGAAGTCACGATATTGTAGAAACTTTTTCAAACTCGGTTTTTCTTCATTCAAAGTTTTGGTCTCATATATGTCAAGCTGTGTTTGGAACGCTTGCCATACTCTGGTGAATGGTAACAAATCGAGAATAAACGGTGATGGCGAAATGTTGTAAATGAATGAGGTTTCCGGTATACCTGTTGTGGGTTCAACAATATCGCTACTGGAACGAGTTGCCCGCTTCTCAAAGTCTTGATAGTAGTAAATTGGTAATTTTTTGCTTCGTGAGCCGATAAATTGCTGACATTCAAATTGCAAGTCATTGAATGTAAACTTGGGAGCTGGAAGCGTTTGATTGTTTTTCGAAATCATTTGCAACTCATTTCCTATATTAAGCTCAAACGGCAAATATCCTTGAGAATCATCAACGCAGTAAATATCAATCAACTCATTGTCGCCTGCAGCTTGTGGAATTTGCGACTTGAGACAACTGTTAATGACATCTCCACATGAATTCAACTCACAGTGGAATGCCTTTTCTTCTAGGTCACTCACAACTTGTGAATTTTCATCAGCCCTTTTTCTAATCACCACCAATTGGTCCAGGCGTTTTTTGCACATAATTTCGCAACTCATTAGACACCCACGTAGATCATAATTGTGACCATTCCACATCTCATCAACAATTTGCTCAAGAATATCATCTCCAACATCAAAACCTTCCACCAAGCAACACATCCACAAGTAATCAACCACAAGTTTCCTCGAAACTATACGATCATCGATGAATATGATTGAATCGTCTTCTTGAGCAAAATCAATTAAAGTCTTTGGGATATTCCACAACTCTTCACATGTGATGATGATTGGTCGTTTGGAGACATTTATGATATCCTGCACCACCAGCCAAAACGTCTTGTCTTGTTCGAAAAGGATGTTGACATCCTCAAAAAAGATCAAGCCTGGTTTAAAGTCCTTTGTGTCATGCACAAGTTGTGTAGTTGACAACTCCTTCAAGTTGTTGTAGATATCTTTGCGACCTCTAGCCATTCCACTGTTTATCTCATGAACGTATCCATCTAGCTCTTTCATTGCTGTGTATACTGCTGTGGATTTACCAGAGCCACTCGAACCTTGTATGATAAGGAATGGCAGTGAAAATTCCTCCTCGGTGTCCTCGTAAACAATGAATGAATCTAGTCGCCTTTTCTTCAACTTTCGGTTCAAATTCTTCACGGGAGCTTGTGTCTGTATCTTCCCGAATGAGTCTTTGATCCAATTGGTTATCAACTCGATATTCTGTCTATGCATCAAAAGATCTTGAGTGCTCTTGGGTCTAAATTTATCAACCCACAATTGCTTCCCAGAATCATTGTCAAGAAGATCGAATATCGCATTGAGAGGTGCAGTCTTTTGAAGACACGGTAGCTTCTTCAAGGCATATTCCTTTTTGTTGACCTCTTTTGTTTCGTAAATGTAACATTCAGGTTCCACTTCTCTTTGCAAAGCAGGTACAGGCCCAAAATGATCTTCTAAATGCACATTTTTTCTTGCTTTAAGTTCCACTTTATCCCATGAGCCATCAAATACGTGAAATTCGCTTTTGTTCATGTAGGGGGGATTCAACTTCTTTGCCTTTTGAAGTGGAGTCATCTTGACATTCCTGCTAGCGGTCATCATTTCACTAAACAAATTCTTGCAAGACTTTCCATTGCTATTATTTCCCTTTGTCACAAAGTAGCTCACCTTGGCCAATTTTTTACGATCTACTTTCAATGTCACTTTCAAGCTGAGGGGATTGGTATTGTCACTTTTGCGCTTGAAGTTATTGAATATGTCTCGCGCCGACAACAGCTTGGCCCTAGAGAATATTCTGGACTCTAGTTCCTTGTTTGATCGACAACCCATTGGATCGCTTGACGTCTCATGATCAACTAGTTCACTCTGTAATTTTTGTAGGTGTGCTGGCGGTAATCTTATTACAACCTTCCCGTCAAACTTTTTGTTGTAGGTTGCAAGTAAATCCTTCACCGTCGTGGATTTGACTTTGGAGTAAACCATGTCTTCTAATGTCTTTGTGTTTGGAGCCACCTTTGGAACATTCTGCTCCACATGTTCCGAAATTTTTGGCACCTTTTTGTTTCCATTAAGCACAGACATTAGCATGCTAGATCCGCCCGTGTCGTTCAGGGTCATACTGGACTGTGAGGGTAATGGAAGGTTTATCGACAACGTATCCGTATTTGTAGTACTGTTATCATTTTTTTCCACTGGTTCTTCCTTTTGGCGGTTCCCATTCAATATTGACATTATCAGAACAGATTCAGTTAGTAATGCTTTCGGGTTCTGAAAAGTTTCCGATGGTTGCATAGATGCATCAACGGACTCGCAAATATTTGTGTTCTCGACAACTCTCTTAGGTCTTTGATTCCCATTTAAAAGTGAAATCAACATGTTGGGCTTGCTCTCGATGGCAGATTGTTCTTGTGAGCTTGTATGTAGTGTTGTGGACTGCTCATCTACATCAGTGATGTCGCTAGTCGTATCTTCTTCCAGTAAGCTGTTTTCCTTTTTTCTAACATCTTCCAGGCCAACGATTATCATTCAATATGCGGATACTTCCAAGCTGCAAAATGGTCTTTTGATGATATTGTAAATATTTTTCGAAACGCGTATGTGTATATACAGAGAGCGATACGCAACAAAGCGTAGCATACACAAAAACAAAGTTCACCATCATTTGATAAGGGCAAGAGCGAATTGGATGATACCAGTGAAGTCACCCTACTAGTCAATAAAACCAATTGACTAACTTTGGGAAAGCGCAGTTATATAGGGTAGTGCTAAGCATCTTGTCCATACTTCAAACCGGTAGCGCACTCCTATAAATAGTCATCGTGTGAGCCGCACTAACTAAATAATCAACATTCCACCCACCATGTCGACAAGTTTAAAAATCAACCTCAAGAAAAAAGCGGGACCCAAAAAGCTCCTTAAACAAGAGCCTACAGATGAGTCAAAGACTCTAATAGAATCGTACACGGCTACTAAAGCTAACCAGAACCAAACGGAAGAATGGGTGATAAAGCCAAAAAAGATTAGTCGTTCAATAATACAGCCACAAGAACCGAAAAAGAAGGAGTCACAGGATAAGCTACAGTACGGGGTTACCACTTTTGAAAAACCCGAGCCTGTGAGAACAACACCTGTGATTCGGAAGTTGACTTACGAATCGGATTCAGATGACGAAGAAGAAGACGATGAAAAGAAGAAGATCCCCGTTGAGGAGTTTGGTGCTGCATTTCTTCGAGGACTAGGATGGGATGGAAAGAAAGACGATCAAGACACATTTGACGAGGATGTTAAAAATCGGCAGCGAGGTGTGACATTGGGTATTGGCGCCAAGCCCATTGACAATGATCTAGCAAGGGAATTACAAAGTCAAGTAGGCGATGTACCTCTAGTGAAGCGAAGAAAAAAGCACTAGCAAGTGTTGTCAAAGTCGTCAATCGTTATCTGATTAGTTGATACTATATACATTATCTAAGCAAGCGCACCTAATCCCAAAATTAATAATTGAGTAGCAATGGCACTGGCCCAGGTTTTGGTCAGAATGATTCTTTTTTCATCATCTTTAACCATAGACATTAAGTCATCATACATATCGGCAATAATACTATCAAACATCTTTGTTTGACCTAAATGTTCAATATCTTGCAACTCAGAAGTTTTTTCAATGATTGTAGTCTTTAAAGTGATTGGCGATTTTTCTTGATTTACAAATCCAATCAACGACCGTAAATCAGATAAAGAAACGTATGGGGTTGAGTTTGCTGACATTGGTAAATTATGAGGCAAACTTGCCTGCAAGTCCCATAACTTGACCTTGACATTAACCATAACATACGATTCATTGGTAACTTCCTCAGGTTCTTTTTTAAAAGTGTGATAAATAGCACTGATGGCATCTTTTAGCAAGGACTCTTCTTGCCCATTTTCAGTATATGCATTCATACTTGAAATGTTTTTAAATAACTTGCCTATAGCTTCTCCAACTGATTGTTCACTTTCTTTGTCCTTTGGTAGAGTGATGTCAGCAATTACTTCAGCTTTGCCATTGACGATCCAGTTAAATTTCAGTCTCGAGTTTGCTCGAGCGATGTTTCCCAAATCTATGGCATCTAACTTGAATCTTATCAACTTGTCATCAGGATTGCTTTGTAAGTCCAAGCTTTGCCTCTTGTGGATGGTAAATAACGAGTTGTTAATTGCACCGCTTGCATTGTTGGCATTGAAAAAATCCAAAACTAATTGGTCGCCTCTGACTTTGGGTAAATCGCAATTAAAGATGTTGATCCGCATAGGTTCGCCATCGTTTGCGTCAACAACTTCAATTAAAGAATCATATATCTTGACGTGTTCGAGAAGGTAATCTTTGTCGACATTGAAATACTTTTTGGATGCTTGTTTTGGTTCTGTGTCTTTGGATACTTTTGCATTCAAGCCGTACAACTCGAGGTCATACACCAATCCATTACCTTCGTACCACTTGTTGAATGACAAGGTAACATTCATGGACTCGGCTTTCGCATTCACTTTGTACTCGGCATCGTCCTTTGATGTAATGGTTACATTCTTTAGTTTCAATTTACCATCTTTAAACTCTGGCAATGACCCTTTTTCAAATTGCAAATTAACGCCAAGACCATGGGATAGTATGCTTCCTGAAATGTAACCAAATATGCTATGGCGTGGTGTTTTTTCTTTGTCACTCCCAACAATATTATCCAAGTAATGGAGGGAATACATAACCATTAACCCAAATGTTGTAGTTCCTAAAATGATCCACAATAAGTTGCCCATAATCATTCCCGAGATAAATGCTGAGGATATGTCCAATTTTGAAGTCTTGTTGTCTCTAACCAAAGGCCATTTGATATTTATCCAAAGTTTACTCAAACGAGAATTGGCCTGAGCTAGCAATGTAGCTTTTGTGACTTGCTTAGTCTCATTGACTCTAATCCCTTTCTCTTGGTTGGCACCAGATGGTGTTTCATGTAACCTTCTTGACTGCGAAAGATATCGTATTCCTAAAGTATATGCCCCTCTTTGACGTAAGGGTAGCGTCGGGAATGATATGCCACGCAGACTCGGTAGACCTCTTCTGCCAATTAGTAGATTGATATTGACAAAAGCTTGCATTGCTGGAGTCGGCAAATACCTTGCTGCTCGTGTGTAAGCACTTGCTTTGTTCATGAGTTGTTGAAAACTGATGAAATGAAGTGAGATAGTACTGCCCGCCTCTTCTTTAGTGAAAAGAAGTCCCTAAGGATGCGAATAGTAAAGATATATATATATATATGTATGGGGTAAAATAAAAAGCAAAAATGAATGATTTGTCAATTAAAAAGGTAAAAAATTATCTAACCAATTAAAGTGAAAAAGTTAAAGAGAAAAGAGAAAAGAGAAAAGTACAAAAAAATAAAAAGAAATGTACATTGTATCTTTTAGGTAACGATGCATTCTTTTTTGCATTGTGTCGCATTCAGTGTCGCAAAAAAACTGAGAAAATCTTAGAATCCACAACTAATGTGTTGTGAGAAGAGCAAAAAAAAAAATATAGCGATAGGTGATGAGATAGATCTAGAAGAGAAGAACACACGTATCTTACTGAGATGAGTGCACCAACAGCATTGAAAAGGGTAGAAGAACCACAAAACGTACAAGAAGTACATGACGTACCACCACAAGGAAATGAAGTGGAAAATGACGACGAAATGCTCATTGATACAGAAAATGTACCATCCCATGAGCTACAACAACAAGGTAAAGCAGATGCACAAACTGTTGAACTTGATGAGCTGGGGAAACCCAAGTTTTCAGGAGAAGCACAGTCCAATATGAAAGTCAAGTTAGAAAGCAGAAAAGTACCTGTCCCACCACATCGTATGACACCATTAAAGAATGTATGGACCAAGGTATATCCCCCATTGGTTGATCATTTGAAACTACAGGTGAGAATGAATCTCAAAACGAAAACTGTTGAATTAAAGACAAACAAATCTACGACTGACCCTGGCGCTTTACAAAAAGGAGCTGATTTCGTTAAGGCATTCACATTAGGGTTTGATGTTGATGACGCAATAGCGTTGTTGAGGTTGGATGATTTGTACATTGAGACATTTGAAATCAAGGATGTGAAAACATTGACAGGCGATCATTTGAGTAGAGCCATTGGCCGTATAGCTGGTAAGGATGGTAAGACCAAATTTGCCATTGAAAACGCTACAAGGACAAGGATAGTATTGGCAGACTCCAAGATTCATATATTGGGAGGATTTACGCATATCAGAATGGCTAGAGAAGCGGTAGTGTCGTTAATTTTAGGTTCGCCGCCAGGTAAGGTGTATGGAAATTTGAGAACAGTTGCAAGTAGGATGAAGGAAAGGTATTAAATGTGTAAACTATACAGCTATTTCTTCTAATAAATCTTTAGTTAAATCATCTTCGACTCCATTTTGTGCCAATGATGGTAATAGTTTTTCCAACTCTAACTCCAATTTCATGGCGTATGCATCTTCTCCGTCTTGATAGTATGACTTTTCAATCAGTTGCACTTCAAATTGTAATGAATCTCTATACAAGTGCAATGCGGCTCTATTGGATTTCCGTACATGTAAGGAAACATACTTGGCATCAAACAGCTGACACATGGCATATAATGATTGACGCATCAATTTCTCAGCTATTCCCATTCGACGATACGTTCTCATAACTGATAATGAAGTGATATGGCCGTGAGGCGTTTTGTCCTCAGCCTCTGGGTCATCCTCCATCTTCCCAAGAACATATCCAACAACTTTTTCCTCTTGTCCTTCAGAATGTATGGTACTCGTTGTGGCAACAAATGAAGCTTGTGGCCAACTAAGAATATGATACATGTAGTACTTTAGTTGATAGTTTTCGGGGAGATTGTGTAAGTTAGCATTTTGCATAGCCTGAACATCCTCAATCGTGGCTTGACGTATGGTAATCCCCATGGCTGATGGTGTTGCTGGAGTACACTTTCAATCGCTGCAAAATCAACAATTTTTTTCATTTTTTTTTTTTCAGCGACCAATCGGTATCTACAGGGTCACCAACGGAATTGTACATGAGTAGAAGATTCACGAGATTCTACAATTGGCCTAGGTGATAATAATTCATCTACCAAAGCAAACCATTACGTTCGTTCTTTCATGGTTATCTCTATCATCAACTATTCTATAACTCCATCAACTACGACCGCAAATTCTCTCTGGTTACCACCAGTTGGTCAAATTTGATCAAAAACACCGTCCTTAATGGATTTTGCTCTGATTCAGCATTATGTGCCGTTACATTAGCACTAAACCCACTGCTGTCCAATGCCCCTTCAATTATACCAGCAACAAATGCTGAACAATTCAAATCACCATAATCACTCGGTACACTGATAAATCGATTCAACATCGGTACATTCTCGATAATCATATATTCATTAGCAATATTTTGAGATTTCTCCAATTCGTTGGCTACTTTACCAAATATGGTTTTCCAAAAAGGTCCATGAATGAATTGTAAGATACCGATAATTTTAATCTCACGTTTGTTTAACTTGAACCCTTCTTTTATTTTGACAAGTTCAAGGTACCGCTGCCCTATTTGATATCCTAAACCATTCAATCGGTTCTCTAGATCTTGTATATTCTTTGATTGTTTCCTCTCCCAGTCAACAATCTCACAAAACAAGAATGACAACGACGATAGATTGATGATGTCGGATTTCTTGGTTATGATGTTTACTCCGTTCAACACTTGCGATCGTTTATTGAGTCCTGGGGCTGGCTGTGTGGTGTTGTGGGACATGATTGTGGTGGATTAGGTGGGATAAACGGGATTTAGATCAAATCGCGATTTTGATGGAAATTTTTGATTTTGACGATCTACGAGGAATGTACCACTCGCCCGTCTAGAGCTGCTGGATCAACTACTATAACTTTCTGCTTTTGCATGATCGAGACTGTTATTCTTTAAGCGTGCGTTTCTAGGCGATTTTAGGACCACTTGTCAAAACTACGATCAGTTTTGCAACATATTTAGCGGAAGGGTCAAACTACAGGGGGCAAAGATCAAGTGGCTGTACACACTCCAATGGCACGATCAAAAAGACTCACGTTACATCAAATATACAGTGATGATGTACCACCGTTAGCTGATTCGACATGGCAACAACTACCTAAACCCAAGCACAAATCACAGAGGCAATTGAAGGCAAAAGCACACAATGCAATAGAAGTGTTTAGAGGTAAACATGCTGGGTTAATGGAAGAGCGACCCGTAAGGGCCATGCCAATGTCACAAATCGAGAATCCCACAATACCATCAGTGCAAACAATTGACCATCCTGTAGTACCATCCCCGACTCCAGTGGCGACACTTCGAGCAACCAGGCTTCCGACTATAAGAACTCTATTGAGCAAAGTCGGTGAAACTCATCCAATAACCACAGCTCAAAGTGTGTTTGATATGTGCAGCTTCTACAACAAGCCTTACTCTTTGGTTTCTGAATTCAAAGGATACATTCCAGGCAATCAGCAGTTGAGTAGATCGCAATTCAAAAGCGTTTTTGAGGCGCAACATTGTATTGCCGAACAGACCTATCCAAGTGAAGACGTGAAAAAGGTTGCGATTGAGTCCTTGCTCAATAGCGAAGGGGAGATAAGTCCAATAGATCATGCACTTACGTATTTACGAGAAGCTACTGATATCGTTTGTGAGAGTTTTGGTGCACAGTATGATCCGCCGAATAACTATGAACAGAGCTATCGAAGCGACAGTGCCCAGAGCAATACCCAAAGACGCCAATTGCCCGTGAGTCATCACCATCATAGAACGACGGCCAGAGAAACACGGCATCCTGACGCCGTATTTGATGCAATGGATTTGCTTCATTGTGAAAAACCACTCTACTTGCATTAACAAAAGATGTGACTTCAATTCTATTAAATTGATTTCTCCCCTTAATCCTTACATAAAGTCATCATCATCCAAATCGTCTAAATCACCGCCCATGTCATCGAAATCATCCTTTTTGAAACCTCCCACATTTGGTCTAGCTGCAGGTTTGGCTTTCTTCTTTCCTGCTCCACCACTAGCAGTTCCTCCAGTTTTCTTCAATCTTGCTAATCTTTCTTGTCTCTCCTTATCTTTTATAATCACATTCAATGTACTGATAACTTTCCTTGTATTTTCAACGGATAATGGTTGGGTTAAATCTCTAATCAAGTCAATTGCCAAGCTTGATGCATACAAGAGGGAACTATCTTCGTTCAAAGAGGTCAATGCGGTACCAACGGCCTTTCTCAATTTCTCGTACTCTTGTTTATTCGTTGGTTGGAATAAAGGATGATCTTCCAATGGGGTATCTTTAGTCAACACTGGCTTTCTTGAAGCTGCTTCTGCTTCCGCCCTTCTCGCTTTTTCTCTAGGATGTTCATTAATATCGAAATCATCATCGTCGTTGTCGTCATCAGCAGCAACACCAAGACCTCCAAAAAGATCAGCAGCATTGTTCAAATCAGCAGACAATTCAGCCTTCCTTAAAAGCTCCTTCTTACTTTTCTCATCCAAATTATCAAACTTTTCCATTTCTTTTCTCTTTTGCTCTTTCTTTCTCTTGGTTTCTTCTTCTTTAGCCTTTTGCTCAGCTTTTGCTTTTGCTTGAGCTTCCTTTTCGGCTTTCTTCTTCTTTGCCTCTTCCTCTGGATCAACGTCCCAACTTTCTAAAAGTGGATCATCATCTTCCTCATCTTCCCATGATGCAGCAGTTTTGCTATTTGTTGGAATATCGAAATCTTCGTCGTCCCAGGCCATTGTTGTTAGCGCTTCTCTATACTGATGTAGTTAATCCGTTTCGGTGTGTCGTACTAAAAAAAAAAAAAAAATTTTGTTCTGCAATTGAATCTGGCATTACGCGGCGTGAAGATATATCTCCCTTTCATTTGCAATTTTTCTTTTTGCCATGACGATTGAAATTTCGAAAGATGTGAGGATCCCCGGGGTTGGCAGTCATGAGGAGTTTGAGAAGTGGATTGCGGGTCAGCACATAACGGGGGATGTTTCCGTTGGTGAGAGTTTCGGGGTTGGTTTATTCTACAAAGGCCAAACCAACGACATAGCCGAGGATTCAATTGTCCTTCGAGTTCCTTCCCTGTCGGCTCTCAATATGGACACGTTGTTGGACCTTCTTGGGGAGTTGAAATTGAGGGACAAGGAGCTGCATGTGTCACTAAAGGAGTCCGAATTGATCATCAAGTTCCTTGAGATACTTAATCCAGGGACAGAGACAATTATTTTGTTGGCATATCTTTTGGCGTTTGAGTTCTTGAGACAAACAGGTGATAGAACGTCCGTATATTACTCGACATCGCCATTGAGGACGTGGGATACATATTTGGATATCCTTTTGCTGACAAAGGTGTTTCTGTTTGATGTCAGCAATGATAATCCATATGCATCCAGTTTTGTCGAATTGCGTGGAATAGTGTTAGCAGAGTATGAGGCTTTCATTGCAGAAGCAAAAGAGAAGCTTCCCAATGTCAATGTTGCCAACAGAATATCTTTTGATAAATTTTTCCAGCTATTCCTCGCTGTAAGATCAAGGTCACTAGAGGTTCCAAAAGAGGTTGAAGGAGGAAACCCTGATTCAGAGTTCCAAACAGATGTCACTTTAGTCCCTGTGTTGGATTTCGCAAACCATAATCGTGATAATAACGCCTACTTTGATGTTGATAGAGAAAACAATGATATCGTGTTGAAGGTAAAGAAAGAGGCAATTACAAAGGAGCCATTTGAAGTCACCATTAGTTACAATCCGGTCGACACGAACCCCGAATTTTATCTTACGTATGGGTTTCGATCTGCAGCTCAATTACAGTGAAATGGACTACTCTATCCTTATACTAGTATTTATCATGAAAATAGAATATTTGATCTACGGGTACCCCCAAATCCTTTGTAGGTACATCAATGGTAAACAAGTTATTAATTAACGTTACACATTTATCTAAGCGTTTGCAGCAATTGCTTGTTTAATGGCTGATGGGTTAGCACCAATAACTTTTTGAACAACCTCTCCATTCTTGAAGAAAATCAAGGTTGGCATGGAGCTGACTTCGTATTGTTGGGCAATATCACCTGATTCATCAACATCAACTTTGACAAAGTTAACATTGGAGTATTCAGTGCTAAATTTTTCCAACAATGGAGCAATCATTTTACATGGACCACACCAAGTGGCGTAAAAATCAACGACAGTAAGACCGACGAATTTCAAAGCTTGTTGGAACTCAGCAGCAGATTTAACAACTTTAACCATTTTTGTAAATATTCGATGTGATTAATTGAAGTGCAATTGATGGCAAAGGGGAAAAGATGGGTTGAATGGAAATGGCGGTTTTTTTTATATTTGCTTCCACAGTATTGTCCTCCGTGCACGCAATATCACGAAATTAAAAAAAAAAAAAAAATTGTTCTAGAGCTACCACTCAAAAGGTTCCAAACATTAGTAAGCCGCAAAAAGAAAAAATGATGCAAGACATTAAAAAGCGAAGCATATGAATTTCAACTGACGTATATCATTACTCAGCTTTTATATTTGAATGACTTCTCTCAGATGGTGATACGTTCATGAAAGAAAACAGCTTCAAGTTTCGTAAGCACGCAATTTCATGCAATTTCTGGCAATTTTGCAGTTAGCTTACAACAAATCGATTCTAGTACTTCTCTTCTTGCTTGATAGAAAGTCGTCATTTTATGAATGGGACAATAGAGAGTCTCGATGCTCACTTCAATGGTCTTTACAGCTTTTACAACAATGATAATGTGGGTTTAATTTTTCTTGAGGACTTCTACAATTTTGTTGCAAAATTGTTGCAAAAGTTTAATCCTTGACTTTTCTAAGCTGAAACTATACATGCTAAGCCCTTTCATCAAACGGAGCAGCGCTACAAGTCAACTCAGGACCCTGTGTTATTTGCGATGGCTTGTCTGAACATATATCTTCAAATGTTTTATCGGGGTCATCCAACTTGTATGTTTTAGTCTTGTGTTTTTTCTTATGGATCAACACTGGTATCAATTTGGCGTTCTCAACAGGATAATCCCGATGTCCTACAACGTCTAAAATTGAGCCAATTAGCCCAGAATGAGAAACAAGACTCACTACTTTGTCACTTTTACTAGCTTCAAAAATATCAGTCAACACCGAAGCAGCTCTGTATTTGCGATGTTGACTGGTTTCGCGAGAGCTGTTGGACCACAATTCATCCTTTTCTGTGAAGCCGTCTTCAAAATTAACATATTCCCAATTTGCTTGAATGTAAGACTTTGGGTGGCGCTTGCTCTCCGTTTGAATACCATATGTCTCTCTGGCAAACTCCTTGATGGTTGGGGCATCACTCACTAAATCTCTCCAGACATAGTGCCAAGTTTGCAACGTTCTTCTTAATGGACTTGAATAGTAGCGATTGGGGTAGGGAAACTCCTTTGTGTTGTTGATTTGCTGCGAAAGCTCTCGGCATTGATCAACACCTTCCTGAGTCAACAAGGCGTCGGCCCATACTTGTCCCCCATAGCCATCAAGAGTTTGCCAATAACATGTCCAATCTGTAGATGGAGTATTACATTGGTGAACACCAGCGGCATGCCTGATTATGAAAAACAATTTGTTGTTTTCATCGAGTTGCTCCAAAACATCATTCCATGAGTAATCATTTTTTAACCCGAAGTTATGAGTGTAGTTGACGTTTGAGGTTGGTACATTTGTATCACTTTGATCAAAGTATTTTGATGACGACTTGAATTTTGGCAATGTGTGGGATTCTTGACTAAGAACCACCTGAGCAAACGCAACCGCAACTAAACAAATTGAAAGTGACAATTGAGTCAAATGCATCTTGCGTGTCAGTATAAAGACGTGTTGACTTGAAAAAGTATCAAATCTGTTCTTTCCCCGAGGAAATTCAACGATTTATATGTATATATGTACGACGCACGTGGGCGAATTAATTGCGCTTCATTGAGGGTTGCAACCATCAAGGTCTGCAACTTTGTCGAGAAAAAAATTCAATGTCTCATTACATGTCGCAAACTCTTACTCTCACGAAAGAATTCTAATTGGTTGGAATAGAGCTCCATGAATGGCAACCCGTTGGTCTTATTGCTAACCTACCGAAGGCATCTTCATTAACACCGATGCAGAATCAATCAAACCCTCCGATCGGGGCACGTCCTATTTGCATAAACATTTTTGTTCGAAATTTCTGACCAGCAATCTATAAAGAGAGAAATACACCCCTTGTTCTTGTTGCACAACAAATTCAATACGCATGGAATTTAAGCACGTCAATGGGCCAAGACGATTTACCCGTGTACTTCTCTTTGGCCAATACTGAGCTGGAAGTGGATCCCAACCTTTTATTCCCATCAAGTGAGCAATACTTTTGTCATGCCAACGACAAAAAGCGCCCTATCAAACGTACTTTAAATTTGCATCCAGATTTTACACCGGTTACCTGACTGAATTTGCGAAAAAGTCAAAGCAGTATACATTTACGAGAAATTGTTTTGTTCGCCCTGAATATAATTCAAGTTTGAAGATTGTGATAAAGGATCACGACAACGGAGCAAAGTCGTTTAAATTCAGGTGCACCAGCTGCCCTGCATCTTTCAAATATCCATTATTCGTCTGCCAAGACCGTTTTACGGTATCATTGAGAATGACAAGAATGATTCGTTTTCAAAATTGTGCAATGAGATAAGAAATGGAGTGTTGAAGGGACAAATTGAGGAAAAAATTAGCGAACAGACAAGAAGAAACTTGGAGCTAATGAACAAAGGAACAAGACAGGAGAAAGACGTAATCTTTATGAAGAAGTACCCATTCCCAAAGCGATTAACAATGAAGAAATCCATCTACTGCGTCAAGTGCAGCTCCAAATTGTCTACTGAGTAGGCACAAACCAAATCGAAATTTCGAGAATGCGCATTGGCGCAAAGCACGACTGCACTTGGTTGAATGACCACATTCACTACTACTCACAGAGTGACTAACAACATAGTCAATCCTCCCATCTAGCACTTGCATGATGGTGGCATCGCAATACCGAGCAATCACCATAGTGTTTCCGTATCATGAACCCGTTCCAACTGTTCAACAACGCATACTCGACTTTGTGTAACGCATATAATCCGAGATATTATATTTGTATGCAGGAAAAGTGCACTCCGCGTTGAAAATTATTACTCCGCGTAATAACCTTTTGCTGCACAAATATCGCTCACAGATATTACCGCAAACTATTCCATGCAATTCCACTCGGAATGAGCGATATGCTCGATATCAATTGCGGTTTCAAAGTGAATATAAATAGGTGAGGAAATCCTCCTTTCTTAGTGACAATTCCATCATCTATATCGGAATCATCTCCTATAATCACAAACACACACTTAACAAACAATCAATCGAAAATGGCTAGACCAAAGGTTTTATTAGTTCTTTATGCTGGTGGTAAACACGCTCAAGAAGAAAAGAAATTATTGGGTGCAATTGAAAACGAATTGGGCATCCGTCAATTCATCGAAGACCACGGTTACGACTTGGTTGCAACTACTGACAAAGACAGACCAGGTTCTGCTTTTGACACCAACTTGGAAGATGCTGAAATTGTCATCACTACTCCATTTTATCCAGCATACTTGACCAAGGAAAGAATTGCCAAGGCACCAAAATTGAAGATTGCCGTTACTGCCGGTGTTGGTTCTGACCATGTTGACTTGAACGCCGCCAATGAAAGAGGCATTGCCGTTTTGGAAGTCACTGGATCCAACGTTCAATCAGTTGCTGAGCACGCCGTCATGACCATGCTTGTTTTGATTAGAAACTACAACATTGGTCACTTGCAAGCTACATCTGGTGGTTGGGATGTTGCCGCTGTTGCCAAACAAGAGTACGACTTGGAGGGTAAAGTTGTTGCCACTGTTGGTGCTGGTAGAATCGGTTACCGTATCTTGGAGAGATTGGTGCCATTCAATGTCAAGAAGTTGTTGTATTACGACTACCAACCATTGCCAGCTGAAGCTGAAGAGAAATTGAACAAGGCATCTAAATTGTACAACGATGTTGACACCATTGTTGAAAGAGTTGAAAGCTTGGAAGATTTGGTTGCTCAAGCTGATATTGTCACCATCAACTGTCCATTGCACGAAAAGACCAAAGGTTTGTTCAACAAGGAATTGATTTCAAAGATGAAGAAAGGTGCTTACATTGTTGACACTGCTAGAGGTGCCATTTGTGATGCTGATGCTGTTGCTGAAGCTTTAGAATCTGGTCATCTTGCCGGTTACGGTGGTGATGTTTGGAACGTCCAGCCAGCACCAAAAGACCACCCATGGAGAAAGATGCACAACCCATACGGTCCAGAATATGGTAATGCCATGACCATCCATGTTTCAGGTACTTCATTGGATGCTCAAGCTAGATACGCTGCTGGTGTTAAACAAATCTTGACCCAATACTTTGACAAGACTTACAAATACAGACCACAAGATGTCATTTGTATTGATGGTCACTATGCTACCAAAGCTTACGGTCAACGTGATGCTAACAACAAAGAAAAGTAGATACTAGGCTGTTTATAGGAATTTAGTTACAGCTAAATAACCGATACAAACCTTTTCTTCAAGTAAGAAACAAAGCATTAATGGCACTCACAAAAATAAATCCATTACATTTTGATTCAACAAATGAGTAAATTCCACTAAAACCTCATTTGAAACTGTGGAACTATGAAACACTAGAACAATCGAAGCTGATGCAAGTTTTCAGCAACAGACAACTGAATAAATCTTGACTCAAATCACTACCTTTTTCTCTTTTTCCGAGAGTTCTCGTTCGTTTCTGGCTCTGGTTCTACTTCGAGTTCGTCAATCAACTCCTCGAAACTTTTCAATTCTAAAGCTACGAGATTTCGAAGAATAGCGTCATTCAGCATCAAAATCCAGCAAGAAATCAAACTCTTTTTGTTTTATGTATCAAAATCATAAGTCTCAATCTCCATAGTTGATTTTTGCTTCTTTGCACCATCATATTCACCCCCAATGAATTGCAGTCTATTCAATGATGTGGGCGACAATAAATAATCCACCGTGCTGTTGTTGAAGATTAGATACTTTGACAACTGGATTAAAATCGCTTTCTACGTTTTGGTATTATTGAAAAACGCATTTGGTTTTTTGCGCTTAACTTCCGTTACGATTTTCATTCCTGACTCTAGGGTTGCAACGACATCAAGTATTTTCGTCCCTTGTTTTGAAGGAGATGAGTGCTGCTCTTTCATCTCTCATTGAAGCATGGTGGCAAGAATACTACAATTTCAAAATGTTGTATCGTTTTGAAATGGTAAAAAATGAGGCGAAAAAGTGTACAATCAAATCTGTATAGTTCAAAATGATAAACAATCGCATCACCACTCATTTCGCTGATGTAGTTCATTAACGTCTCTGAAGACACTATTGTATATGAATTGGTTTTGTCGTTATTGACATCTTTATGGTACTAAAATTTTTGATGAGGGTCGTCATCTTCCAATGGGGGTTCTTCCTTTAAAGAAAATGGCTCATAAATGTGGATGTTTCGTATAACTTTGCTTTTGTGATGAGGCAAAATCTTGAATGTAAAGGAGCAGATGCAATGCCTGGTGTTGGCTTAATTGGCGAAACACAACTTGTAGTACTTCACAAGGCAAATCTGATAAGCAATGCATTCGACTAAGATCGGGCAATTGACGCACTTGTGAGAAACCGGCAGGACTAAATACTTCCGAGTTGATGTTGGCGTTCCAATATTGCGCTTCTCTCTGTTCTTGCACCTCTCACGTGTGCTGAATGGTCCTCAATTATTGTTGCCTGAAACCAAATTAGGCTCATGCCGAGCAATGAATTTTATGTATTTTGTGCTGATGATTTCCCCCCCCCTCCTCATGGTGGAATGGAGCTTCAACGTGCTTTCACCAAGGGCGGACGCAACTTAAGCAATGAATCTCACATCAATTGTAGTGTGATTCATTTGATCAAGTGTAAAAGTTTGAGCCCACTTTCTTGAAGATTTTTGGTAGCTCAGAGATTTCTTTCGAAATGGATAAATACAATCTTTTGTTGTGGGCATCGGTTTTGTTAAACAGCAACTCTCACAAGTTAATCAATGACATGTCTAGATGGGCCATCGATGCCACCAATCGAATCCGAAATGAGACCGTGCCGGGGTCCTCAAAGTATATCTTGCGCGAACTTAGTGAGCAATTTGCGATAGCATCAACAAATATTGAGGGTCATTACTTGCAAGTTAGGAACGATGCAAATCATTTGGAGTCATGGATGAAAAGAGTGGTAGAGGGGGGTGAGGATGTTGATGGGTTGATTAAAAGTGGGTCGCCAAAAAGGGTTCCACCTCAACTAAGCTCCAGTTTTAAGACAGATGTCCAGAATGTTCTACCATCCCCGAAATCGAGAGAAGTTACCATTAAGATCCCGTTGGAGCCACTGGAGAGTATTCAAGCTGAGGATGTAATAAAGAGTGAGGTTTGCGGGACCATAGTAGATACTAATGACTCCATCAAAATATCACCAGCGAGAAAGCCAACTCGATTATCCCCACATGCAACTAAACAGACTGGGTCGATAAAGCACGTGGGCATTTCAAAGATACATCCACTAAAAGAGCCTGTCGCTTTACTCGGTACCAAAATTGACCCCAGAAAATCGCCAGTGCGACTAATACCGCCAACAACACCAAAGCAATCCCTTGCTTCTTCTGATAGTGAAGATTCGTTTCAAGCAATAAGCGCAGCGATAAAGCGAAACGTTTTGGAAAAAGAACTTACGTTGAGGGGTAAGAGTGAAGGAAACCTGCGCGACACCATACAATGTACCCCTCGAAGGCCAAGCTCAAAGTTCGTACCACTTCCGGCTAGAACACCCATTGTGTTGAATAGAACGGCACATGCGGCAGACGAGATGTCAACAAAGCCCCCTCCCATCATATCAATCAAAAATAAATTTTCACCTCGGAAACTGCCAGCGAAGAGGAACTCGCCTATACCGAAACTAGTCAAGGTTCCTCTAAGTCTGCAGGCAATTGTCATCCCTCCAAATTCAGATACGTTTGAACCAAGCCACCTGAGATCTAGCTTTGAAGTGAGCAAGGACGAGCAGCCGCGATCAAGTGCTAGTTTGTGGGGCAAGATTGGTGAGTATAGGCAATTATCTCCAAAGAAACCACCACAGAGCTCTCCAATGAAACCACCACGAGGCTCTTCCAAGAAACCACTACAGAGTTCTCCAAAACGATCACCGCAGTGGAATGTGAAAAGATCACCAGTTCATGGCTCGAGTCCACTACGACAACAACCATCGCTAAAGTCTCCGTCGAAAATTGCCATACCACAACTCAAAAGTCCCAAGTTGGATCATGTTGCTGCTCCGACAGTGTCTAGTGCTGCAAAGAGAAAGAAGCAAGATGTAAAAAAGTTTGAAAATAGATTTCTCACAACAACTTTGCAACGAACGCCGAGAACATTTGATAGGGCCAAGAGTACAAAAGTTATGGAAAAACCACCAAAAGCTCAACCAAAGGTTGATATTCAACGCCCGACGAAAAAGTCAATGATGGAACAACGAAGTGAGGCAGCTGCATTAAAGGCCAGACAAAAAATTGTTCTCAATTTAAGGAAATCGGAATCGAAAGTTTTACGTGATGAGGTAGAGCAGGTAGAACCACCGAAAACACCAGTCAAATATACCCCGGATAATCTACCCGATGTGCATTCTGATGATAACCACTCACCTAGCTCCAAAGTGCTTCAACCGTGGGGCAGCACACCAGAGCTATATAGGATTGCCAAAAGCAAGAAAAAAGTCGACCCGTTCAAAATATTTCACAAGAGTAATAGAGTCAATCTACTGGAAGTGTTCAACAAGCATGTCACTGCACAGTCACCTGCACCCACACCTGATGAATATCAAGCAGCCAAGTATTCCAAATCTATGGGATTTCATTAATGTACTTGATTATTGTAATTCCTTTCTTGCTTGTAGAGCTGCAAATTTGTTCCACTGTGATGGCCATGAATCTGCCTCTGATTTGGGCACTACATACAACTTTAATGCACCATCGAATAGTGGCACTTTAGGTGTATCTTTCATCAACGCTTGATTAATCTCTATTTTTTTACCAATTTTGACCAACCCACCACTTATTGTTTCCATAAAGCAGACTAATGTTTTCACGTGAAACTCTTTATGTTTTTCATCAAACCATTCTTTTGGTCTATTGAGTATCAACTCCAATATCTCCAAAGGTGTACTTAGCTCGCTTACTTCGGCAATGAAATCAAACTCATCTATCGTAGGGTATAATATTAGAGCGGGAAATATTAATTGCGATTGATAATCCATAGGATCCTCGAGTCGGATTTTTGCTTCCTTTATAATTTCAGGGGGGTTGATACTTTTCACTACCTCAATATGTCTCAATTTCATAGAAGTGGTCAAAATTTCCTGCTTCATTTGCTGCTCCTTCAACTGATGCTCCTTCTTTGATTTCTGCTCTTGCACCTCGGCAATTTTCTTTTCAACTTTATCTAACAAGATCTTTAGATCTGCATTCTCACCAAAGCCCAATCCATACTCGAGGATTTGCTTTGCTTCGTCGAGTCTGTCAATCGCCAAAAATGCCTTTCCTGATCTAAAGCATGCTTTTGCATTCTTTTCATCAATAAGTAAAGCCTTTTTACAATCCTCTATACATCGACGATAGTTGCGTAGATCGAGGTTGCACGCGGCTCTGTTTAAATACAATGCCTTGTTTAATTCATCCACTCCACAATCCACTTCCAATCCCTTTGTATAATAAATCAATGCATTCTTGTACTGCTTTGCTTTAAAGCAGTCGTTCCCTTGGTTTTTGAAGTTTGTTGCTATCTCTTCGGGTTCTCCCTCGTATGCTAACGATTTTAGTGCCTCTAGTTCGGTATTCTCTCCTCCTTCGCCATCAGTTTCATCCAATTTAGTCATGAAAAAAGGCAAACGATTGAGTTCTTGCATCACCTCATCAGCACCCTTGTTGGCAAATTGTGCAATCTGAGGTGGCAATTCAGGTTCCCCATCTTTAGGAACATACTTTCTCCTCTCCCATTCTGCTCCGTAGTTTTCGCCTTTTGGAATCTCTATTTGAACCATTATCGATGAGATGAAGCGCAATATATTAATTTTTTTTTTTTTTTCAATCTACATGTCTATTCAAATTTATCAATAAAGAGTCATCTAGTTTGTGTCTGCTCTCGTCAGGTGGGTTGGCACACCACATTGGTAAAGCCCAGCTTGCCATTGCAATTGCGCAGAAGACCGAAGAGAGCCACATGAATGTCATCCATGCAGGTCCCGAAGTAAAGCTCACTCCAAAATCACCTAATTTGGATTTGACCTCGCTTGTGGTGAGATTTATCAAGTTCGTGATTAAAGCCAGTTCAATGATGGAGCTGCAGAATCCAATCACTGATAAAATAGATATAACGTGTAGCACAATATTTGGAATCCTACTAAGATCTTTTGTTGGGCCCCGATTGGCATAAATTACTAACAAAGCAAATAACAAAACAGCCTGAACGCAAATTGTGAATATCATGGCGTTTATACCCAACTTGAATCTTTTTTCTCTTTCATTTATAAACCGGTCATATGTTTCATCCGTGTATAGTCGACTTTGATAAGCATAAGCTAGGATACTTTGAAGTCCAATGGATAATAATTGTGAGCGGTAGTCGAAAGCGATTCCTGAATTGCCAATACAAGTTAACAGCTCGTTTCTTCTTCTAATAATCTCCTCCCCGTTTGTTCCATTCACCGAGTAAGTGTCATAGTTGCCAAAACAGAATCGCCATAGTGATGTCAAACAATACTGTGGTGCCTCACCAACTTGTTCCTCGGCATAATCTGTCAATAGTTGAATATCACTACTGGTTAATCCAGATCCCATAGGTACATAGCTTCCATCCCCCACGCCTAAAATGGAAGTAGCGGCACCAACGGAATTCTTCAAAGAGTTGTAAAGCCCACGTGAAACATCCAACCGGGAACAATTGACCCTAGTTATGTAAAACGATTTAATAACAATAGGACCAACTAACATCAACAAAATCATCACAATCGCGAGGCACGTACTGGATAACCTCAAACTAAAGAGGATTTTCTCCTCCTTGGAAAGGGTGGATATCGACAGGGTAAACTTTGTAAAGGGTCTTCGTAGTAGCATTGCTGAAAGGAGTGGGTGATTCAGAGACTTTTTTTTTTTTTTTTTCTTTCAACGCGAAATTATATTCAAATTCTATGTACAGCTTTTTTACTCAATGATTCTGGTAACCAACCCAGTTCCAACAGTCTTTCCACCTTCCCTAATGTTAAAACGTTGGTTCAACTCCAAGGGAGCTTTCTTGATTAAAGTTCCCACCATTTCAACATTGTCTCCTGGCATAACCATTTGTGAGTGGTCAACACCTTCACCTTCTGGGAAAGTAAATGTCGTGGTAACATCACTAGTTCTAAAGAAACATTGTGGTTTGTATCCTTCACTGAAAGGGGTACTACGTCCACCTTCTTCAGCAGTCAAGATATAAATGGAAGCCAAAAACTTTTGGTGTGGGGTGGTGGTACCTGGTTTGGCCAAAACCATACCCCTCTTGACTTCGTCTCTCTTGACACCTCTCAACAAAATACCACAGTTGTCACCGGCCATAGCGGCATCCAATTCCTTTTTGAACATCTCAATACCCGTGGAAGTAGCCTTAAATGAGTTTTCACCAATGACTTCTACTTCTTCACCTTTCTTCAACATACCTCTTTCAACTCTTCCGGTGACAACGGTTCCTCTACCTGAAATAGAAAACACATCTTCCACTGGCATCAAAAATGGTTGGTCAGCATCTCTTTCTGGAGTTGGAATATATTCATCAACAGCATCCAATAATTTTTGAATGGCTTGAACACCGATTTCTGGTTGTTTACCTTCTAAAGCACACAAGGCTGATCCCATGATAACTGGAGTGTTTTCACCATCAAACCCATAAGAGCTCAATAATTCCCTCATTTCCATTTCAACCAATTCCAACATTTCTGGGTCATCAATGGTATCAACTTTGTTAACAAAAACAACCAAGTTTTGGATACCAACTTGTCTCGCCAACAACATATGTTCCCTAGTTTGAGGCATTTGACCGTCAGTAGCAGCAACAACAATAATAGCACCATCCATTTGAGAAGCACCAGTGATCATATTCTTGATATAATCGGAGTGACCGGGCAAATCGGAGTGAGCATAGTGACGTTTATCAGTTTCGTATTCAACATGGGCGGCGGAGATAGTAATACCTCTGGCACGTTCCTCTGGAGCACGGTCAATTGAACCATAGTCTAAAAAGCTTGCTTGTCCCTTTTCGGCCAAGACTTTTGTGATGGCAGCGGTCAAAGTTGTTTTACCATGATCAACGTGACCGATAGTTCCCACATTGACATGTGGTTTTGCACGATTGTAAGCAGCTAATCCTCTAACAAGTTGAGGGCGTGCTGAGATTGCCAAACGTGGTAACGATACTGCGAACCTCTTGAACATGTTTGATTGATGTAGGCTAAAAAGGATTGATTGAAAAATTTTCAACGGATTTTTTTTTTTTTTTTTGATTCGCTGTTGTTGTTAGGAACGGTGTTTCCATTTTAGGAAATAAGAGCCGCATTGAAAAGTTTCTGCTGCAAAATCCACCTCATCGGATATCAAAACATGAAAGACATAGAGCCGCCTAGTGAAGAAACCCTTTTGAATAATATCCTCCCCAGCTATGACATGTTTAAGAGCACCATTTCGCTCGAGTTGGAGCCACTGGATGAGAATTACACAGTTGATCCGCCCACTTACGATGATCATACGATGACGCCGGTGACTTCTGCTAGAGAATCAGAGACTCCGGATGCTGAGGTGCTTGTTGATGATTACTCAGGGAGCGCTGAAAACAATCTACAGGAAACGATTTTGGCCAATATGGATAACCTACCCAGCTTAAAGGGGAATGCAAAAAGTGATGGTCTTGACGTGAAGATAAGTTTTACTGAAACAGTGGGTCAAGTTGGAATCAAGCCGGTTATGACTGACATCAGTGCAAGAGAATTCAAGCAAGGTGATTTTCTTCACGGATATGTTACCATCAAAAACACCACGGAGGAGGCCATAAAGTTTGACATGGTTTATGTATTGTTTGATGGGGTGGTGGCTCTAAACACTGACACCTCCCCCAACAAGCATACCTTTCTCACAATGGTAGATCTATTTGCCTCCTGGAGCTATGCCAACATTGACAGGTTGGTCACGGACAAGGGGGATCCTCATGATTGGTGTCCAGGGGAGATCGATCCATATGATGGAACTTCCCTTTCAATTGACGCAAGAAGACTTTTTCAACCAGGAGTAACCTACAAGAGATTCTTTACTTTCAAGATCCCCCAGAAATTGTTGGATAACACTTGTGAGAAGAGTTTGCCGCAGCATGCTGAACTTTGTCCCACACTTGGAATAAACAGGGATGAAGTTCCAGTCAGCATGTTGTTGAGCTCATCTCGAGTGAGGGACCTAGCCATGGTTAACTCTTTTCTATCATACAGTGTTTCTGCAATAATCATTGGTCGGGCAAGCAACTTTGGTGTTGATACGGTGAACGACAAGTACGTTATTGTGAACCGTAAAAACGCACCAATAAGGTTACTTCCCGAGCCAGCATATTTTGATTATGATGCAAACATTCACTACCAAGCTTTTGTTAGTTCAATTGAAGAGTTGATCAAGCCCGATTTTAGTTCATCAATGAGTCAGGAGACGCTAAAAGTGAAGCAATTGTATCATCAGAGGAATTTGGAAAAGAGTGGCTACTATCAATGCGTTGAACCATTTAAGAAGAAAACATTGACTGGGTCATCCAATATGGGAATCATTACCATGTCATCAAAGAAAACAGAGTATTGTATCAACTACACTCCTCCCAATCACGGGCTTAAGTCAAAGATGATTATTCCTATTGAGATACGTTATTCTGGCACATCTCAAACTCCGATCATCAAAAAAGTAGAGGTTGAGTTAGTTGCAATGACAATTCAATCAAAACGACATCCCATCCCGATTGAATTCACCAACGAAATGTTGTTCAATGACCAGGAGATACTATCCAATCCAGTGACAAACAACTTTGACACAATCATAATTGGCAAGTTTAACAAGTACCTCCAGAAAATGAGCCAAGCTGTAAAAGCCGGTGCCAAGATTGAGTATCTGATTTACCGTGATGTCAAAACTTTAGCTTCCCTCAGCACTAAATATATCAACTTATCAGTGCCCGACATTGAATTCTACCAAGATGACACAAATTTAAAGCTCAATTCAATGCCTTGGGAATCTAATGAAAACGATCTTGTCACGAAATTTTCAATTGCCATGGATCTCAACAAGTGCACTTTGAAAGGAGTAAATAACACTGTCAAAGGATTGGATAAGATTACCCTAGTTCCCACATTTCAAAGTTGTTACGTTAGCCGGATGTACTATATCAAGGTGACGGTCAAAACTAATGGTGCTACGCTTGTGTTGAACCTTCCACTTCGAATTGAGCGCTGATGCAGTATGACGTATAGATTAAGTGTTTGTCTTTGATTATATATTTACGATCCCTTGTCAACTCTTTGTTCATCCTTGCGTAAATACTTTGAATGCTGAATCTTCTGAGGCAATGGATGTAGCTGGCCTTACTTAACGATGTGGGAATTGCGCTTTTGTAGATAGCCATTTTACGACACCAACAGACGAAAACTTTTGCAACAAGAAACGGAAAAAAAAAAAAAGTCTCAGAAAACTCAATCACTCCATTTTATTTTCGTAGGCTGCTTTTACTCTGGCATTAGCACCATTCTAATACCGTCTTGTCATTGTAACTCACCATCTCGCAAATACTCATGACATGTTGTAAGAACACGTTGTCGTTAGACTTATACCCAAGAGATATCTTACAACAAATTGTATTCAAGGCAGGTGCCAGCAACCTCATTGAGCTTCTAAGTAGTAAGGAATTCTTGCAACAGAACCCAAATCTCAAGCTGGCTATTGATTATGAAATGACAGAGAACTCTTACACTTACGATAACAGATCAGCAAAACCAAACAGATTAATCTATTGGACGTCAATCAAAAAGGTGAATACATCAGATTTCAAGAATTCGAAAGAGTTCGAAGAGTTCTATGATTATTGCGTAAGAGCGTCAACAGAAACGCAAATGAACCTTTATTACAAGGTGGAATTTGCCCCCGATTTTCTCGAATTACTCGGCTTGCTTCAAAACTTGAAGTCTAGCAACTCAGTAAAGTTGTTCTTGAATTTGGACTTTACGAGCTGTCACTTACACTTTGTCGACTTGACTCAATTGTTTGCTTCCATGAGCCACTTGAAAGATTGCCTCATTGGGTTCTCTATCACTGGTGGATATATGACAAATTTTAAAGGAATTATAGATTTGGAGGAACTAAGAGATGTGGAGGAATTGAGTATTAGTGGTTGCAAAGTTAGTGGCTCATTCTCAAGATGTCGAAAATTGCAGAAGCTCTCCTTTGTACCAATCGATGGGGATAAGAGCCTATTTGATATATTAGAGCTTCCATGTTCTTTAAAGTGCCTCGAATTTACTGATTATAGTGCATCTGAGCCAAGATCACATGATGGAGCCACGTTTCCTTGTCTTGATAGTATCTCAATTTGCTGCTTTGAGGATCCTTTGCCAATTTTGGTGAGTGATGTCATTCGTTTAATGACTGGTCCTAATACTCAGAATATAGAATACTCGTATGAAAGTGACGACTGTGTTGATGATTTTATTCTGTTAGTAAAAGAGGCTTCTAAAGTAAAAGGTTTCACATTGAAGAGATTGTCTATTGAAGGTCATCTTTCGAAACCAATCGACATATATCCCTCAGAGCTGTTTGAATTACTTTATGCCGATGATGAAAAAGTAACTGGCCAGTTGCAATTGCCTTCCACTTTGAAAAAATTGTCTATGGGAGATGATTACGGCTTTAACCCACAGATCATAAAACATCTTCCTCCTCGGTTAGACTATTTGCGTTTGATGAATAAAGGAGGAAGTTGGGACAATGTATACACTGGCTTTCCCATGACGCTAAAATGTTTAGAGTTGCCTCGTACGGGCATTAAAGATGTCGTTGGATTTGCTTTCCCCCAAACGCTTGAGGAATTAGATTTGTCTAGTAATGAAATTGAATCCATTGAAGGTGTTGCATTTCCTAGATGCTTACAAAGTTTGAATTTGAGCTTCAATGAGATTAAAGAAGTATCTGGAGTGAAATTTCCTGTGACATTGAAGCAGCTCAATCTCTTAGGCAACCCTATTGAAAGTGTTGATTTACTGCATAATGAATTTTTTGAGACATTACGCGTTGAAACTTTATACATTGGATGCAAACACCCTGGTAATCTATCCTACAATTTACCGAATACATTGCAAGATCTTCATTTCAATCTTTGCGAAAATTTATGTCAGGAATTTTGTGGGAACTTAGTCAGCATTCGACTAGATTCATGCCTGTTGAGTTCGGGTGAGCTTTTTAAGAAGCAGTCAAAATTGCGATATTTGAGCATCTCCAATTGTCGCTTGGTTGATGTAAGTGTCAATTATCCACAGTCATTGGAGGAGGTGCACTTAATTTCAAATGGCCTTTCACGCGTACCCACACAACTTGGTCAGTTGAGTAACTTGAAAAAGTTGCGGCTTTCAGACAACGAGATTCCACGGGCTGTAATTGAGTTTAAACAAAACACTTTAGAGGTATTGGATTTGTCGTATAACAAAATTGAAACGATTCAGTTGTCGTTTCTGGATGGTCCCACCCAGCTCAAGCAAATTGATTTGAGTCAAAATGAGCTCAAAAGTATAACAATGGGACATTTGGGTCATGGTAACGGAACTTTCCACAATAACTTGTATGAATTGGATTTGGCGTATAATATGTTAATGGGGGAGCAGGTATTAGCATTGGTTTCAACGTTGCCAAGATCTGTTCAATGCTTATGGGCTGATAGTGACACTGGTGGTGTACTTCGTGCTGTCAATTACTTATGAAACCTGCGTCATATTTAGGCTATGTTAGTGTGTGATGAAGAGCAGCACTGGGTATACTTTGCTTGCAAACCATCAAATGACTGAATCGTGGTTGAATAAATATCTCTTTATCATGCCAAAAACGTCTAAATTGATGGGATTTAGTCTTGTAACAAATGGATCGAAACTATTGTAACCGACTGCAAAATTCCTAGCACATTGAGGTTCTTCTTCATGGGGATTATTGTCATGATAAGGCAATTCGTTTCAACTTGTCCACGCTAGATCTGAATTTTTGTATTTCAAGTAACCCAATGAGATAATATACTGGTTAATATTGAGGTCCCCAAACTTACTCTTGTGTCAATTTTGAGCGTAATATGGTATTTTTTAATGTCTTGACAAACTCGATCATTAAGATGACGACCTTCTCTCTGCGCTAAGTGAGCAATCTAAGTTTGGTTGGTGCAGCGTAAATAACTTATGCAATCATCGTTTGTTACATGTGAACCAATTGGGAGGTAGTTTCAATCGGAATAAGTTATTGCGTCCAGTGTTAAAGAAACATGTCTTTTCCCTTGTTCAAATCAATTCTGTAAACAATCAAAGCTCAGGAGAGGTCCTGTTCGTAATCATCGGCTTCTCTGAAGGTGTCGTCTTTCAATTGCATTCTTGCTTTTTAGTTGACTGATCTTGTGGAAGTGTAAAGCACATTTAGAAGAAATTGATGTCATTATTGGAGGGGAACCTTTTTCAAAGAGTGCGCAATGAAAATCAAAATCACTACACAACCAACAAGTAGTACTCCTCCATTAGCAACCGCTCAAATGTTTGAATAAATACACACTCACTCCATTGCTCCCCTACGAAGAGAGCTGAATCCTGTCCTTCCAAACAAGCACATCCGCTGCTTTTCAAATGGCAATGATGATAACAATGCCATTCCGATTTGAAATTCGAAGTTGCCACTCCCAACCAATCAATTCAGACTTCTAAATCTGAATTAATGTGGCACATCTCAAATCATTGCTTCAAATGCGGTCTCATCACAAATTTTTTTGGGTCAGTATAATCACTGTGAGAACACCTTTGCAAAAGAGGCTTTCAAGGTTGGCAGTTTTCCTTTTCTGGGTCGCTGTTATGTTTACCTTTGTTTTTGTGGATCACAAAAGAAGGATGTCACCAAGATTGTGGTAATATGGTTCCATGAAATGGC
>OGTJ01000050.1_pt1 | contig 89421 bp, 42 predicted proteins | sample 1574611 | NCBI WGS metagenome assembly OGTJ01 (sample SAMN03295858, study PRJEB24534) | human gut metagenome | isolation source: fecal sample 1 from infant 9 | host: Homo sapiens | place: USA: Pittsburgh, PA | collected 2014-07
TAGGTGGTTCTGAACTTGGTGGTTCTGAACTTGGTGGCTCTGAACTTGGTGGTTCTGAAGAACTAGGTGGCTCTGAGCTAGGTGGTTCTGAACTTGGTGGTTCTGAACTTGGTGGCTCTGAACTTGGTGGTTCCGATGATGAAGGTGGTTCCGAACTAGGTGGCTCTGAGCTAGGTGGCTCTGAACTAGGTGGTTCCGAGCTAGGTGGTTCCGAACTAGGTGGTTCCGAGCTAGGTGGTTCCGAGCTAGGTGGTTCCGAACTTGGCGGTGGTGAGCTTGGTGGTGGTGGTGGTGAACTTGGTGGTGGTGAGCTTGGTGGTGGTGGTGAACTTGGTGGCGGTGGCGGTGGTGGACAACCACAATCCCAACAGAATTGCTTAATACCATAATGTTTAGTTGTGCAACTATTCAATAAGCTAACTTGTGACAGGTAGTCTCTTTTATTCAAGTGTGCTAACTCATTTGCATCACATTTCTCTTCCTCCCTCTTTTGAAACAACAATTGCTGATTGAAAAGAGTCATTGGGTCATACTGCTGAACTGCTCCATTCCAAGCATTTGTGGTGTAATAAATCTGCTGTGTGCCAAAAACTTGATATAAAGCAGCATACCCAGTTCCATATGGCCGGAAAGTGTACCAAAGTCTCATTCCATCTCTGGTGCAACATTTCCCATTCTTCACTTGTGTGGTAACTTGGATCCTTGCTGACCAACGGAATGGATTCGTGATTGTATTCGGTATTCCATAACTATAAAGAATGGGATCAGCTGTTCCAGTGCCTGTGAGGTGAATTTGGCCGATGTTCTGTAAAAAATTGTTGTACAATTGGTCATACTTATCAGCTTGGTAGTTGATTACAATGCTGAATGAACTGTCAATATTTCTCTTCGACTCGGATACAACAAATGCTGCATTGAAAGTGGTCATAAAGTATGTGGGGTTGTACGTCGTTTCGCAATATAGCTTGTCCTCGGTGCATACGGGGGGCAACAATGGTAAAGTGTTGTCCTTGAACGAACCGGGAAAGAACACGTCCGCGGAACATATTGAAACAATGAATGCCAATAACTGAAAAATGTGTAGCCTCATAGTTAATGGCGAGCAATTGATATATGATATCACTCCATGGTATAACTTATGCTGAGATTCTAAGTGTTTTAAATATCCTCATGAGGTTGTAATACAAGCATCATATTCACCTCGATGTTGCTTCCCACCCCGTCTGTGCCATGATAAATTATCAGGGGAACGATGCTGATCCTGTAACCAGGCTAAAGTAGCCTGTTGTAGATTGAAGTCATGCAGTATATAAAATTCATCGTAATCAAGGTCAACATGTGTCCGCAAGGATACCCTCAATAAGCCGTAGCCCCTGCTCCGGCGTAGTAGTCATTTTAACTCGAGGCGAATCTAGAAAAGACTATTTGAAAACAGTGACCCCTTTTCAGAACGTTTACTAAAACCAGTCCTTGTAACTTGTGGTAGTGTAGATACGTTTGTATCATAGTTGTTTGGTAGTAAAGTCAGATTGGAATTGTTTGGTGAATTTGGCTCAAGGGATTAAACTTTTTTCTACTTTTTCTTGGTATTGTTGCGTAACGGCTTAAGCTGTAAGAAAAATTTCATCATCCAAAATTTACGAAAAAGGGTCCTTATCTAAAATTTTGTAAAAGCAACGTTAACAAAGAAAAGGATAACCATGGATGGGAAAAGAAATTGGTTCAATCCGCCCAATGTGCTGTGTTCTGTGTAAAGCGCTTTTGTTTGGAGACGTTGGTACCAGGTTTCTCGTTCTTCTTGTCGAGTCTTAAGCATTCTGGGAGGGCAGTGGCATCATTAGCCATTGCTCTTGATAGTACAATCCCAAAAGCAATGATTTAACGCCTCATTTGAACTGAAGAGTTGCAAGAATTAACGAGGTGGGAATACAAATATCAGAAAAATTACAAGGATTTTAAAAGAGTATTGTACGTTTGTTAAGAACGCATTGAACTATCATCTCCTTTGCTATATCAGATACATTAAACTGGTCCCAACTTCCGAGTGTGAGCCTAACAGCCTTAGTCTACGTTCTACATAAAGTTGAAGAGGCGAAAAGTAGTCCTTGTTGACCAGCAATCGATGAAATCAAGAAGGCTCGGGATGGATGCGGTGTTGTTTTCGGGAGAGATACGTTTTATTTCACAAGATGGTAACAAATCCCCCTACTTTTGATGAGCTGCAACAATAGATGATAAGTTTTGTGTCCTGTCCTGCTTTCGTATTTATTTCTGAGACCACTCGTAGATAACATGTTTTTGTGCTACAATTAATGCGGGGAGCATGTAACTTGTAAGCCCGATTGTGTACTAACTAATTTGCATCCGCACTTGCTGGAACTGCAACATTGTTGTTTTCAATTTCATCTAAATCCCTACCTCTTGCCCCTTAAATCGTCGCGGGGAATCATATAGTGGCTGTCTTCATGGAAGGACAATACGAAAGAGTATTGTATCAAGGGGAATCTCTCCTATAGTTGCCTCAACTTTCATTTCCACAAAAGGATCTATTTACGAATTTTGCACAATTAAGCTTGAATAGTGAAATCTAAGGAAGATGAGGCGTCCCCTTATCAAAGAATGTAATACAAAAGAAAAAAAGGCAAGCCAGTTTAGTCTTCTTGTAAATGCTATTTACAACTTCTCCAGACATTCGAAAATATTGATTGGCCATTAAAGGGCAATGCGTGTTTTCAAATTCCACAGTAATCTCTGTGGTCATCTCAACTCAAACTGTCGTTGTCAGACTCTTATGACTGAATTGAATCATTCTCGCTTGACTCCTCTTCACTTTCATCACTTTCGCATGCATCGCCTTCATTATCATCATCATCATCATCATCATCATCATCACCATCAAAATCCTCCTCCTCCGCTTCGCTCACTTCTTCTTCCTCTTCACTCGATTCTTCATCACTTCCAAAAAATTCATCCAAGCTTTGTAGCTGATATGTCTTTGCTATTTGCTCCGATTGACTCACACCGCCTTTGCTGAACTGGTTGGAGGAGAATGACTGTGTGTTAACAGGACTTGGCGACTTTGATCGCTCAGAAAAAACACTCGATGCGTTCGACAATTTATTGTACTGTATTGGAGCTTCCTTTCTGATAGAAGATGAGGGTAACTGAGAAATGTCTGTTGACCATTCAGTAACCTGGAAATACAACTTCAAAGCTTTGAATTCTTCATCAAAGCCAATGGCCCTATCATTGACCAATGGAGTTGGTTTGGGAACTTGTAGAATCAAGGACGCCAATGGTGCCCTGTCAATACCTGAATTCAACAATACACTAAACATTCTAGCTCGATCCCTCGTATCGTACGAAGGATCATACTTGGCCAAATGTAAAACATATTGGAACATTCTGAATTCGATTGTTTCTTGTAATTTTAAGTTCACCGTTTGCTTGTCCTCATTAGAGTCACCATGCTCGCTTAGTAATCTGTTCATATTATAGACAACTATTTTACATGCCAATACCAATAATTGATATCTAACACATGCTGCTTGCGTGGCAAATGATTTCAAGGACATCCTCAACGCATCAGGTCCAATGGAGTTTTCAGCAAGACCTGTATACTCTCCAATTGTCCATATAATAGACGCCTTCGCATTATTTTCCAAATTTTGTCCGTCATCAATCAAATAGAAAGCCAATTTGTGAAGTACATTCATAATTTCATGCTTTTCTTTGTCGCCAGATGCAGCACACTTTTGCTGGATTATAAAGCGAACAACGGTTAAGATTTCCGAAAGAGACTCACCCCCCAAGACCTTGATATTCGTCAAACACCATTGTAAAATTCTTTCGCTCCACTCTGGTGAAATCTGTGAACATTTTGCCATGGCTTTTATTGATCCCCTTTTCACTATTCTGCTCTTTGAATGCAACGCATAGTATTTGAGCTCTTCAAAAATATACTTGAAATTTGTGTCGTTCGAGATGGAGCCAAGAATGTTGAGTTTTAAAATCGCTATCCCGGGAGGGTCATCAGGAGATACGTAAAACAGTCGGAATCTGTGTGCAAAGATATGTGCTAAGTCTTGACAAACGTACTCAATTGTTTGCAATGAGTACACTCTAGTTGTTGTGTCATTAGTGGATGTCGATATGCGAGTAAGAATTATATCCATATTGGTCAAGTGCCAAGGTGCTAAAAGGTAAATGCCTCTCACGACAGTGAGGATAACCATATCTGAAACCGAAGATATCAAAGGCTCTAACGATTGTACAAGCAAGCTCAAGTCTGGGTCAATTTTGTTCTCGGATGGTTTTGCAATGAATTTTCGGCAATACAACGTCAAAATATCAATGGCATAAACTTGGGCCCATTCGTCAAACTTCGACAACAATGAACAGATCCTCCTAAAGTTCCCATGAATAAATTTCCAATTCTTCGTTTCGCCGCGTATATTTGGAAAAATTTTGAAATACGACTTGATAGCAGCTGACACAACAATGACATCACTATCGGCCAACAATGTTCCCAAAATTTCATACATCTGCTTTTTTGATTTGCCAGATATTGCATAAACTTTCCCTATGGCCATAGCACTAGCAGCCCGAACTTGTGGAGATGGATCTGTCGCAGTTCGTTTTAAGCTCAATGCAAGTATTGGCACAATAGAACTAATTTTAATTCCCGCTAACGATCTTATCGCATTAGCTCTGTTTGACGGAGTTTTATCATTAAGCGATTTTTGTATCGAGTTGATTGCAAGCAATGCAGTATCTGCTTGCGCATCCGCATACTTGGTCAAGTAAATGAACACCAATTGTTTGACCTTGGCATTGTCATTAGTGACGTTCTTCACTACGTCAGCAAAGTATGGCAATCCATCTTCTCCTTTGGCAATTAATCCAATGACGCATTTCATACCATTCAGAATATCTCTATTCGATCTTGAGTTGAGTAGTGAAGAGATTTCTTGTGGACGTGGGGCATTCGTCGAATCGATAAGGCGAGCCGATGCCGACATTGCCGCTTCAATCGACAAGTCCTTTGCCGACTCTATCATAGAAGTAATCTTTGACAATGAATCATTCATTTAAGCACGATTAATGTGGTAGGTAAGATGTTGGTCGGCAGATCTTTTTACATTTTGTTTTTGCAAAATTTCAGCACACTTGGGAAATGCTACCATACAATAATAATACCTACGAGAGGTGTAAAAAATCGAGGATACTAAAGGAACCAATACATCTATTACTTCTTTTTTCTTTTACTCAACTTACTTGCGGCCGCTTTTAATCTCTTCCCCGTATTCAATTCCTTTCGTGTCTGTACGTACTCTTGGGAAAAGAATTCACCAATAGTTGATTGTGTACCTTCGGCTCTCTTCTTGTTCAAATCTCTAATCAATGGCACCATCACCTCGTCAACCCTTTCTTGGGACCAGTTGACATTGAACATTAAGAAAGACCTAATCTGATCCAAGTTCGGTATCCCCCATTTAAACTCACTTTTATCGGAATCTACTTCAGGATGTTGATATGCTTCGAAAATTACTTTGTCTGGGAAATTGTCTGGAAGAAATAGCTTTCCATTTTTTATACGATTGGTGAGATTTTTCTGTAATGGTGTTAGTACCCCTTGATCCAACTTGGTGGTTTTTGTTTTCTCATCAAACCACTTTTTAAATCCTTGAAGGCTGCCAAATTCGGCGAGTATTTCCACGGCTAAAACAGGACCAATCCCTTTAATCCCTTCCGTGTAATCACTCCCCAACAAAATCGCCAACTCAATTAGATTTTCTCGACTCAACCCAATCTTATCTTCAATATCGTTTTTCAAATAACACTCCACAAATTGTTTCTGGCTAAACATGTTTTTGTATATTCTGTCACCACCAAAAAGGAAACAATCACTATCATCGGTAATGATGCCATCAACCAACCCTATTTTGTAAAGTTCAGCGCATTGTGCTTCTGCTTCCATAGGGGCAGTAATGTATGGGATTCCAAACCTCTTTAACAACTCTTGCACATCACCAATCATGTTTTCCGTCACCTCGTCAGAGTCCCTCTTGGCTTTATGAAGCTTTTCTTGTAATAATTGTTCTTCGGTGATTCTCGTGTCCCTTGATGAAATTGGTATAGCGTGTGTCATCTTGATTTGGCTCTTTAAGTTTTCATGATCTACTTCTTCGTTTTGCAATTGCTGTACCAATATATCTTCATCTTCTTCTTCAAAATTATAGTCTATTACAGCTGGTCGTCTTTGCTCTTGTTCGCGGCTGGGCTCCTCTTTCTCGATTTTGCTTTCAAGTGTAACATAATTTTCGTGATTTGAAGAAATCTCTATGACCTCACCGTTTGAATCACTCTCTTCGTTCTTTTCAAAAATCTCTTTCGCTTCGTACCAAGGAATCAAACCTGCCTCCTCATCTTCATCATGGTTTTCGTTTTCAAAACCTGTACTGGGAACAAACTTTTCATTATGTGGGTTTAATGTTTTAGTGACTTCGTTTTGGAACCAGTCGGGCAATCTTCTTTGTCCCTCGGTGAAAGAGTCTAACCTTTTCAACGACACTACATTTTCTTCCTCTGCTTCCTCTGGAAAGTCGCTATCATCACTGAGGAGCGATTCGTCAAGCCTCAGTCTCTTGTCATCCGCCTTCAATGAAGCTTTTATGGATTCGGTATTTACAGTGAGGCCCTCATCCTTTTCCACTTCATTACCCATAGGATGGTTGTCATTGTTGTCTGCTTTTAAATTAATCTTGCCGGTCATGTGGTTCTGCGAGTCGAACAAGAGGGAGCTCTGCAAATCGTTGTTTGAAGTGGATACCTTTTGTCGCTTGTTTTGTGGTACGCTCAAAAAGGGTTTCGCAGCATTCGTCGTGTCTGAAAACAACACGGAAGACTGCAAGTCGAAACCGTTTTCATTCGTATGCTGCTTTACCACTTCTTTTGCCTCCCTCTCCTTCAAATTGAAATAGTCTTGTTTGCTTTCTTCGACTTCCTTCTTTAGTTGCTCCTCATAAGAGTCAGCTTTATGATCCTCAATAGAGCTTTTTGGTTCTGGTTTCTCATACTGTTCATAAATTGATTTGATCAACGCCTCCTGTGTCATTCTATCTTCTTCTATTTCTTTCTCTTCCATCAACATTACATCTTCAAAGTCCAGATCACTATCATCGCTCTGGTCATTATCTTTGTTGTTGAGGCGTTGATCTATGGGCTCAGGTCCATCCTTATCCAATTGTATTGGGTTCTCCGCTGATGTTCCGCCTCCATCAAGGGACAACGTCCAGCCATCTTCGTTTTTAACCAAGGCGTACTTCTTATTCCTCTCACCGGCAACTCTTCTGTCGATAGTATCCTCGTCATTCATTCCAGTCACATTCATAAGCTTCTGTGTATAAAAATTTCGCTTTTGAACTTGTTGGATCTGAAATTTGGAAAAGTCCATCAGATTGGGGAACAACTCTTGCAACTGCTCCTTCCTATAGCCCATTCTCAACCTGGACTTTAGCCGTAGGTGATTCAATATCATATACTGCGTGGCGATGGGCAAATTGGCGAATTCTTTGGATTTGGGGTCAACTTCATTTATGTTAATTCCATCCACATGATCAAAATCATCCCATGCTTTGTCGTTAATATCGTCATCGGGCATAATCCTCTGATCATATCTGGACACCCTAAACTCATTCAAATCTGGAAGATGATATTCATCAACTTTTCTGAACTTGATGGATTTAGGTTGCTTTGGTGGTTTTTCGTCCTCCACTACCACCTTGTTCATCGGTAGATCGTCGAAATATATCACATCGTCATCGTCAATAGCTGCTGCTGGAGCTTTCTCACCTTGTCGTTTACCAACCGATTCTTCTGCTTGTCGTTGTAGTTGGATTGCTAACAATTTTTGAGCAGCTTGGCGAGTTGATTCGGAGTTTTGCTGTCTTCGATTCTTTCTCTCATTTATAGTTTGTCTCTTTAAAACAGGCACACCTCCATCAAATACGAATATCGGTTGGATTCCAAAATATAGTAGTTTACATATTCGTCTGAAAAAACCGACAATATGAGATTGTGGCAAAGCATTGCCTTCCTTGTCACGTACTGCTTTTAAGAATTGATATATCCATATCGACGCGTCAACCGCTAACTTCTTCCGTGATAAGGCTTCTAATCTTACAGGTCTCGCCAGAGGTCCCACTATGTCCCATAATGATTGAACACCCATATTGGTATTGGTGCTGCTGATGCGTGAGTGTGTTCTTGGTGAAAAGTGTTGCGCAATGATTGAAATAAACTTTTGAAAAAGTGTCACAAAAAAAGGCGACAATTTTTGTTGACGACTTCAAGTCTTTATCCGATGATGATGTTGATGGTGACTGTTGCTAACCTCGGGCCTCTGACCTTCACAATGCTCTAACTTACACTATAAGCCACTCAATTAGGGACCATCAACGCATCAAGAAACTGTATTTTTGCCGAGTACCTTCGTTAGATGCAACGATTACATCTTTAACGACAATTAAAGTAACGAAAAAACTGAGCATTTGCAAATCTCCCCATCAAGTTTTGACAAATAAGATTACGTCTCTTCGTGATCCCATCCATTACCACAGAGAATCGACATTCGGTTGTTAGTGAATCATCATGTACGAAGTGTAACGCCGTACTTGTCTCTCCCCCACATTTCCGAAATTACAAAAAAAGTGACCTCGGATCGAGACATATACTTTTTTCGCCCATACAAAACAATAAAACATAAGATCCGAAAAATGGATCTGTCCCATCTGCGTTTATTTCCCAATTGGGAACGGGAAAGGAAAGGCTCCACTTGAAAAAAAAATCTTGGGCTGGCCAACAAAGTATAAAAGTGGCCCCAAATGGACTCACTTCTGTTTTGAGCACCATCGTCAATTGATCAATCAAATTGTCATCGATGTCTAAAGAGTTTATGAAATTTCCTTCAAGGAGATCAACAGTGTATTCCCATAAGGGGATGGTTGCATCGACGCAACCATTGGCAAACTCGGCAGGTTTAAAGATACTCGGTATGGGTGGGAATTGTGTTGATGCTGCAATTGCGGTTTCTGCTGCATTGTGTGTTACAGAACCAGGATCAACTGGTATCGGCGGCGACTCATTTGCATTGTTTCATAGCAAGGGTAAAGTGTTTGGATTGAATGGTTGTGGTAGAGCAGCCAAAAATGTTACCCCACAAGATGTATGGGATGAGCATAATCATGGGAAACCAATGTCAAGAATCCCTTACACTTCAGTGTTTTCCGTGACAGTTCCTGGTGCAATCAGCGGCTGGTATCAAGCCTACAGTAGATGGGGTTCTGGAAAAGTTACATTTAAGGATATTTTGCAACCGGCAATTACTTTGGCCCGGGATGGATTCCCTGTATCCGAGCTTGCAGCTCTTAGTTGGAGAAATTCAGTCCCTAAATTAAAGAGCCAGAATCAGAATGTGGCTGAGAACCCATTTGTCCTTGAAGGTGGAAGAGGACCCAACGAGGGAGAGTTTGTCAAGAACTTGCCATTTGCTAGATGTCTTGAATTGATTGCCGAAGGGGGTGAAAAGGCATTTTATGAAGGGCCTATTGCTGAGGCAATTGTTGAAACCACATCAAAGAGAAGCCACAAGCTCACATTGGATGATTTGAAGAGCCACACTTCAACAATTGTGGAGCCAATCAAGTTGAGTTTTCAAGACCATTCGGTGTGGGAGATACCACCAAATGGTCACGGATTGGTTGCTTTATTAGCCCTTGGCTTGATTCAGGAATTACACAATGAAGGAAAGATTAACTTGTATGAGTTGAAGCATAACTCAGCTGAGTACTTACACGTATTGATTGAAGCTTGTAAATTGGGATTCCACGATTCTGATGAATACGTTACTGATCCAACGTTTAAAGATATTCCAATAAAGGATTTATTGCATCATGAATATTTGAAAACAAGAGCAAAATTGTTTGATCCATCAAGAATAATTGATGGTGAAACCATGACCCATGGTGTACCTGATCCAAAATACAAATCAGACACTGTTTATTTCTCAGTCACTGATTCTAATGGAGATGCGTGCTCATTTATCAATTCTGTTTATGAAGGGTTTGGCTCGGGTATTTTGGTTGAAAAGTTTGGATTTTGTTTGCAAAACAGAGGTTGTAACTTTAACTTGACTCCCGGATTGTCTAACTGTTTGGAAGGTGGGAAAAGACCATACCATACAATTATACCCGGTATGATTACAAACAGTGACGACTCATTGTATGCTGCATTTGGTAATATGGGAGGTTTTGCTCAACCAGTTTGTCACGTACAACACGTTTTAAACATGATTGTATTTGGAATGACACCTCAACAGCTGCTCGACTCCCCGAGATTTTCCTTGGACTCTGACCATGATCATTTGAAGGATAGAGGAAGAGGGGCCGATGGTCCAGTTAGAACACCAATCACCGTTGTCAAGATTGAAGAAGGCGTTGGAGAGGATGTCATAAACCAGTTGCGAAGTTTGGGACACACTCTTGATGTATTGAGTGGATACTCTCGACAAACAGTTGGTAGAGGACAGATCATCAAGAGCGAATCAAAAGATGGACAATTGATATATGCTGGTGGCAGTGATATGAGAGGAGATGGAGCCGTAGTTCCATTTGTGTAAAAATCGTGAAACCATAAAACGTTATAATATCTAGCATACTTTATTCTAAAACTTCAAATGAAGTACTAGATTCTCGACTATTGTGACCTTTTTCGTGCATCCTCTTCGATATCCTTTTGTCTCTTTAGCACAGTGGCTACACAAACAAGTACCAATGCATCGTCGTGCATCGAAAGCACGCTTTCATAGTCAACATTAGGATCAGGATTATACAAATCATCTATTCTTACCTCGCCATATCCCAATTTGAAATAAGTTTCGGCTTCACCCAAGATAGCTGTGCAACGTTCACCATAGTATTCGGGTTTCGGTAATCTTGCCTTTGGACTTAGTTTCATCTTGAAGAGAGACTTCAAATACGGATTTGGTTTATTTTTATCCAACTTGTCGGTGCGTCCATCCCAACTGTCAACCAATGAAGGTTGTCCTGGTCGTAGAACAGAATGTTTGAATCCATATTTCACCTGAAAATATGCCCTAAATTTCCTTCGGAAACTTTCGTCAATCCATCGATGCACTTCACCTTTGTATACATAATCGCAAATTGGTAATGTTGAATGAGCAAACATGACAATTTGAAAATTGGCCTTGGGAGAGTTAGGATCAGGTGTGAAGTCAAAAACATAACTATTGTATCCTATATGGTACTTCTTCTTCACTTGACAGTAAATGTAAAAATCTTTGTCGATATCGAATCTCCCGATTTGATTGGGGACATACCTCCTGAACGTCAAAAATTTTGTCGTCACTGGGTTTAAAGGATCAATGGCTTTAAACAAAGGTATTCCAATTCCTTGACGTTGTAAATCCTTGATATGTTCATTGGGATTATTCTTAAAAGCTTTAAATTTCTCTGCTGAATCTTTACTAACGAAAATTCTAAAACCATCTGTCCAAAACCGGTTATTTATGGTGACTGACCAGCCTCGAGGAGCAGCGCTTTCAAAATACACAGGTTCATCTCCTACTAGCGGCGGGGGCTGATCGTAGCTTAGTTCATTGTTTGGTCTATGTGTATATTCAGGTGGAGCTTCTGGTTTACCCATGGTGTGAGGTTAGTGACAGGTTGACCGATTGATTGATTGAACAATTGATGGGGTGATTAGTTGTCTTTTATATCAGTTACGTGGTACAAGGATAAAAAGAAAGAGGAATGATCTTGTATTGACTGTGCCTCGTGTATGTCAGCATATCCCTTGAAGATGATCTAAAAAAAAAAAACCTCAAAACCATTCGTATTGTTCTTTTTGTATTGTCCTGTATATAAAACATAACTGTACAAAACAAAATAGTCAGCCTCACCGTCGGATTTAACATTGGCGCAATTACAACTGATATGTATACCGAGAAGTGAATTCAATTATGGGACTGGTTTGCAAGTACACAACTATTAAATAGTCGAATAGGACTGAGTCGTAAGCGTTTGTCCATTGTCCAATCACCCTCTATCTGTGCACCCTCTGGTTGCTTTATCGAGAGAGATATATGACTTGAATCGTACACATATAGACAGTTGAAATGATTTTTTATTTTTCAAAATCTAAGTACTTCTGTTATATCTAAAATCTCTAACTATGCCACAAAAAAGCTCACCACAATTTGACCAACCCTTGCCAATCTTGATTTTTTCTTCTATTCCAATAACTATTCTCACCAGTGATGAATTCCCACTTACCTTCATCAACAGGTTCATTGCTTCCACCAACAAATTGGAAAAACTGAGGTACATGTTCAGTACCACTTTCTTCCATTTCTTTTCTTCTCACACGCTGATCTTGTTCAAGTTTATTCTTCAACTCTTCGGCCCGATCAGCATCACCTTGTTCATACGCTTGCAAGTCAGGTCTGAATCTTGAATCAGTTGGTGGGATGAATCCCTGCTCCATTTCGGTTATTTTGTTCAACGTACCAGCAAATGTAGTAAATCCATATTTTTTCTGATAATTAGGCAATAATTCGCCAGCGTGCCAGATGCTTTTTTCAGTTGATTTGGTCTTGAGAATGAATTTTTCCGTCCAATTACCAGAGACAGTGTATGGCAATTCCTTCTTTGATTTGTCAAACACCTTGATTTCGACCCCTTCTGATCTACCGCTCCACATTCCACCCTTTGCAAACTCAGCAACAGCTTTATACCCCTTTGATGACTTGATTGTGATTGATCCGTTTGGCTCGGCATAAGTTTCTCCAGCAATAATGTTCTTAATCATTGTTGTGGGTTGGGTCCAAGTAAACTCTTCACCGCTCAACTTATCAGTTAATACAACCATACCTTTGGTTGTGACTTCAGATTGTTTACCCCAAAATTTTTGCGATGGCGACAAGGCGAAATCCATTGTCCAATTTTCAGTGTCGACATGAAAGGCAAAAACAGGAGGCCTATGACTGACTTTTTCCGAAATCAATCGGAAACCGAGATCTTCTCGTACCAATTCATAAGTCTCACCCAATAATGGGGTGAACGGTTTCCGTTTATTTCTTTCTTTGGCTCTTTGTGAGGAAAGAGAGCTCAATGCAAATGCGGCAATTCTCAAAATCTTTTCACCGTTATCGCCTTGGAAATCGGATTCAACTGCATTAGATACAATTTGCGGATATTCGAGCATTTCGGCAAATTTTTGAAGTACGGTTGTGGGCTCGTTGTAGGTTACAGGCATGGCAATTGTCGACAAATCTTTACCAACATTCTTTCGAACAAAACTAAGCAATGAAGGTGGTGAGTGCTTGCAAATCGGTATGTCAAAATCACGGGAAACTGCGTCATGAGGCAACGGGTATAAACCATCATCACCAGCCACTGTTGGTTGTGGCAATTCTTGTTTCTGTTCAGTGTCAAATTGAGTTTGGTCATCAAAGGCTGCTGCACCTGCTGCTTCAGATTGTTGAGGTGGTCTTCTGTCAGTAAATTGCTCGTCATCTTCTTCTTCATCTTCATCCTCCTCGGATGAACTTTCTTCAACCTCCATCTCTTCATCTTCTTGTTGTGGTGCATATCCTTCATTGTCGAGAAAGTTGACTCCATCATTGTCAAATTCCTCCTCTGCATCATGGTATTCTGACGTGTAAATTGACTGCATGTCGTGGGTACTTTGACCATCTAGGTCTCCACCTCGTTTGTTGATTAAGTTCAAAATATCCTGGTGAATCTCTCCCACCAATGGTGATGGGTTTTCAAGTCTCAACTGGTCTAGCTTGTGTAAAATATTGTTCAATTCTGTAGATGATCTGAAAGGCGATGGTGATTTAGAGGCAGCTGCGTTTGGACTCTCTTGCCTCTTGATTGCATTGAAGGCGTTCACCCATGCATTGAAATCAGCTTGATTGATTGCCTTCAAATGCCAAACTTCCATTCCTGAATCGATAATGAACTGTCTATTGGATGGATTTGCCGAAATAATTGCCTCTTTTACCGGCATTTGACCTCTTAATTTGGTATCATCCACTTTGAAATAAGATAAGGAGCCTCTTTTCAAATTCAACACAAAATAACGCTTAACAAATCCTTGCAACTTCTTTCTCCGTTTTTTCAACATGATACTTTGTAAAACTTCCCCAGCAAGAGAATTGTCTGCATTATTGTCAAACACTTGCTGGTCGTTGTGCTCAATCTTTTCCTCTTGTGATATGTCAGTGGCTATAACGTTGGCAGAAAACTCAACTGATTTGGCAATCGTTTTGGAAAAAGAATTGTCAAATACAAAAGCAAACATGCCCCCAGTTGCAGTGTGAAACTTTCCGTGTACCAATTCATTAGCAATCAATTTGTTGTAGTTTTTGATCAAAGATAGGTCAGATTGTCCGATTGATGACAATGTGGATGTTCTTGATTTAGACTTGTAAACATCATTTGATTTCTTAAATTGGTTGACAGATGCAGTTGACCCGGTTCTTGTTCTCAGTTGTTGTGGTGGTGGAGGTGGAGCTAATTCACTCAAAGCAGCGCTCCTATCCGATGCATCAAGCGACGACTGAGATGAAGTAGTGTCATCTCTTTTTTGATAAAATGCAAAATTGATGGATTTTTTCAAAGGTTTCACTTGCCAATCAATGGTGGAGTCTTGTGGTGCATTGATCCACTTGATTAAGAAATCTTTGGAGTGGATCTCCAAAGTCTCCATTGCCGATTCTGAAGATGCTGGCATTTTGTGGCTGAGAAGGAGCTAGTGGAGTGGTGGGTGGTGGGTGATAGATATTGACTCTGGTACTATCTAATGCTGATGCTGAGAAACGTGAAGTCAGCGAAGTCTGTGCTCTTTCGTTGGTTTTAGTGTTATGCAGGAATCGAAAAAGTTGAAAATGTTGGCGAGCTATAAAGTGTGGTTACCGTTGTACTTTTAGTACCTAGCAATCATCAAAACAGAATGAGATTGTAAGAGATATTTGATGGTTTTATATATAAAAGTAATGAAAGCTTTTAACCTAAATTGGAATACATATTCCACTCAATCACAAAAAACTTCTCCAATAGGAGAACCAAATTTATTTGTTGAGCGTCGGATTTAATGCACAATGGGGTAAAAGACAAAGATAGCATTGGTGTGGGGAGAGAGAAGATCTTCAAGATGACGTCTTTCTCAAACTGAAGATCATTCGAAAAGGTTCAATGGATCGATATGCTCAGGACTAGTTACTTATAGGTAGAATATGCTGCAGATCAACCTCGTGCTAATCAGCAGTCCGTAGTTAAAAATTATCACGAGCGAAAAAAATAATAGATTGTTCACATGCTACTACACACACGCTACCCACAGTGCTCATTTTTTTTTAATTCCGTCGGACCATCAATATTGTTAACAAAATCTCTTAATTTATTTGTATTCCTATATCCTGTTTTTATCAATCATTTTACAATTTCAAATTGAATCTTTCTTCAGAACTGTTTCTAGACTCAAGTTCATACATATCAGAACCGAAATCATCACCATGCATTGTACTAGGCATAGTGCTTCCTATTCCTCCTACTCCTCCAACTCCTCCAACACCCCTATTCCTGGAGAAGAGCATAAACTGTAGCTGCTTTCTCAAACTATTGATCATCATTCTTTGTAAATTCATATCTTCCCGCATCATGAAATTGTCATTAACTAGATTCTTGATCATGTTTTCTTGATCACTAATCTTTGACCTATTTATAAATGGAATCAATTTCTCATTTATTTCAAACTTGAGACGATCCAATTCGAAATTGAGGTAGATCAATTTATCTTGATCTTCTTCACCAGAGTACTTGTTGATCTCCTCTAATCCTTCATTGTATCCCAAGTTTGTGATTTTTCCTTGAATGATTGAATCCAATATCTTGTTCAATTGTCGCTGAAGAAACAGATTTTCCAGTTCCAAAGTAGTCATCCTGTCATTCATGGCATTGTAAAAGGGCAAGAACTGATTCAATTGGCAGTTTCCATTTTGAAGATGTATTTCCAAAGAAGTCTCATTTGAACCGACCCATCTGCATCCAATTTCATGTGCTGGACACTTGACTTTGCCCATTTTTATACAATTCTCTTGATGTTTGGTCATGTTCTTTTGTGAGATTGAGTCGTTGCCACATAACTCACACATTTTGTAATTGTACAAACATTCATGTTCAAGATGCTCCTCTTCGTCGATCTTTGTCAATTCTGTATCACAAAACTCACACTTGAATAGCTTATGCACGCATTCATTCGTTTCAACATCTTTCATAAACCTTCTCTCAACAATCAACTCACATTCCTTGTTGTTATCACGTTTCCCGCCACATTTCACTCCCGTGTAAAGGCAAACTTCCGTAACGTGATGATCAACTTCCCACCTACTCCCCGACCAGTCACAACCGCGTTCACTGTTTAAACAGTACACTTTCAAATCATCAACAAGATTGGTCACAATCAATGGTGTGGGGAATAAGTCATTGATGTTGGCTGGGTCAATCGGAGTCCTATCTAGGGGACAATGACCACCTCTGGAACTGTTAGACCCGTTTTTAAGTGATTTCACAAACTCCAATATACACTCTTTGCAAAACGTGTGTCCGCATATCGTTGTTAGTGGAGTTATAAAGGGTTGTTGGCAAATTGGACAATTCAAATGGTCAGTGTTTGTCTTGTATCGTAAATTTCGTATATCGGGGGACGAATCGTTATCTAGTAGGTTGAATGATGTCGGGTAGTCTTTGATTGTGATTGTATCGTTGTACCTAGTCTCTAAGTTGTCTAGCTCTTCCATTGGTTTGGTGATAAAAGGACAGAAAGTGGGGATGATAACGTCACACTAATTATTTTTTCGTCTTCTTCTTTATCAACCGTGGGAAAAATAATATGTTCCAGAACAAAACTTCATTTCTAATAAGAGTTACAAAACAGGTGTGAAACGGGTAGGCCAGTAGGGGAGAGGAAGAATAGAATAGGTTATAAAAGCGGCTACTGCTGTGTAAGAGTTGCTTTAATGTATGAAATGATGTTTTGTAGCTTACAACTCAGCAATGCATTAGTAATCGCTTTCAGAAAATGACATGGATTACTGCCACAAAAAGGACCAAGCGGATGAAGACGTTGTCAAAACTGTCGTAGATAGTGAAGTGCTCTGCGCGACCTTTTTGATTGGTAAAACTGGAATGCATTGTATATGATTCTAGTCAAATTCGGTTTGTAATTTTTTGTTCTTTTTTCGCAACAAAATCTAGACAAACCTGTTTTCCGACTAATTTGTGATCAAGTCAGCCGTTGGAGAGGCAGAGATTAGTTTAGACATATTAGTGGGTGATGACACTCTGGATCATAGATTCTGATCGCTTCATAGTCACCACTTTATGGTATCAACAATCTTTAAAAATATAGCTCTGAAACGACGCAAAAAACAAAAAATTAAAGGTCCTAACCAGATTCGAACTGATGTTGTTCGGAAATTTGAAATATTTTAATCAAAACCGAAAGTGATAACCAAGCTACACTATAGGACCACTGCACCACATTAGGTGATTTTTGACTTGTTGTATACCCAAATAATCTAATTGTTTTATTAATAAAACACAACCTAAAAGCTTCCACTGCGCTAACAATAGCATCATCACTTTCTTTAGATAATTATTTGTCACCTTACACTCACTCACTTGGGTATAAAACATGACTTGAAATCGTTAACCTAATACATAGCGTCCTGAATATAGTCATATGACTCTTGCCGAAAATGACATTACATTCGTTACAATGTGCTCCTCAATTTTCGAACGGTTTCCTTTGGCTTTGTGTTGGGATTTGATAGCTTTTGGTATCAATAGTCAGTAGATCAGAAGGCAGTGGGAGCAATAAGCGAGGGACCTTTTCAAACATCATCATTGTAGTGAAAAGAGGAATCGACAATCAAGTTGATTAAGAGATTGAGTGGGTGAGAAAGGTGTAATAGTGGTGGCAGTAGTATTTTCAAACAAGATGAGACCCTATCAAGCATCACAAAAAGCGCATCAAATTGAGTTGAGCACACTTTGCTTTAATCTCACTGAGTAATCAAGCTTACAGTTCTTGGGGATTCGTCTAGAGTAAATTCAACTCTCAATTTCGAGTCTATTTCATGTAAACTACTTTGGTAGCTCATTCTGGAATCTGGGTCTGTGGTGTGTTAGAGTTTGTTATGAAGAGAAAAGTTATTTATGTAACCTGTCCTCAAGTTGAGTTGGTTGCAAAAACCAAAAATAAGTATTCATAGCAGGACCAAATGCGTAATGGATACGACTAATATTTTTCGCTTAAATAATCAAGCCATATTTCCAAGTAGACCTTGACCCAACCCATAGTTTCCGAGTCAAATTACGACAAATGAATGCTTTCTTTGGTGGCGGTATTTATTTACATCTGTTGTTCCTCTGTTCCACCCCAAAAATAACACATCTTGAAGTGATGTCTTGTCCTCCTTGGTAGTGGGGAGCTCTAACTGTTTCACATATAGACACTGCCACCATGTACTTGAAGATAATTAACAACACCTCCTTTGATAGGCTGCACAATCAAACGTCTTGCATAAAGGTAGCGCCTAGAGGCAGTGTCTTACATCTTTAGTACGCGATCGCCTGTGATTTCTTTTTGACAACAAAATTTTTTTTTTTTCCCTCTATTTTTAAATTTTCAACAAAAAGTTCAAAGTGAAACTCAACGCGTGTTTTCCAACAAAGAGACACTATTGCAACTTTAAAAGATGGTGATAACACGGTCGAATGCTAGATTGATCAGGTTTGTGGTGTTTGCCTTGGTCTTAATTGGATGTGGGTACCTTCTTACAAAAGGTTCTTCATATGAACCACCACAAGTTCAACAATTCAAACAGCATGCTGGTGGTGCTTCTCAAATTCAACAACAGCAGCAGCAACAACAGCAACAACAGCAACCACAAGCGGCGATTCCTCCGACTCAACAACAGCAACAGCAGCTTCAAAAACCGGCAGCTCAACAACCTCCTGAACAGAAACCACCACCGGCTCAAGGAGAAGCAGCCGGTGCAGCAAATGCAGGAACTCAATCATCAGGTGAAATTGCGAACTTGCCATACACACCCAAGAATATGGGTCCCTTGGCCAAAGCATTCCTTGGCAGTGATAAGAAAACACCCCAATACATCCCGCAAAAAAACATTGACCCAGCCACTTACTCATCCAATGATAAAGTCAAGGCTGCATTTGTTGGGTTGGCACGTAATCAAGACTTGAATGGATTTTTGGAATCAATTAAAATCATTGAACAACGATTCAATAACAAGTTCCATTACGATTGGGTTTTTCTCAATGAAGTTGAATTCAGTGAAGAGTTTAAAACCACCATTTCCAAAGCCGTTAGTGGTGAAGCTAAATTTGGTTTGATCCCTGCTGAACATTGGTCTTACCCGGAATGGATCGATCAGGAGAAAGCGGCATTGGTTAGAGAAGATATGAAAGATCGGAAAATTATTTATGGTCATTCTGAATCTTATAGACACATGTGTCGTTTTGAGTCGGGTTTCTTTTGGAGACAGGATGTGTTGAAAGATTATGAATATTATTGGAGAGTTGAACCAGATATCAAAATCTTTTGTGATATCGATTATGATGTTTTCAAATGGATGAAGGATAATGACAAGAGCTATAGCTTTACCGTTTCTTTACCAGAGTATAAGGAAACCATCCCCACACTATGGGAAACCACCAAGCAATTTATTGAAAAACACCCCAATTACTTGGCCCAAAACAATTTAATGGATTGGTTGAGTGATGACAAGGGCAATACTTACAATGGATGTCACTTTTGGTCTAATTTTGAAATTGCTCGTTTAGACTTCTGGAGAAGTGAAGCATACAAGCAATATTTTGAACATTTGGATAAAGCCGGTGGGTTTTTTTATGAACGATGGGGTGATGCACCAGTACACTCAATTGCCGCAGCATTGTTTTTACCTAGAGAAAAGATTCATTTTTTTGAAGATATAGGATATTTTCATGTTCCATTCAATAATTGTCCTGTTGATCCACAAGTTAGATCCGATAGAAATTGTGATTGTAATCCAAATGATGATTTCACTTGGAGGGGTTATTCTTGTACGACAAAGTATTATAAGGTGAACAATTACAAGAGACAAAAGAATTGGGAGAAGTTTACTGGTTAAAGAGAGTTGAAGAAGAACGATTGAGAAGGTACCAGAGTTTATAGCGTTTTGAAGGTTTGCTTTCTTTTACGTGTATATCAAAGCAATTCGCAGAAATCGTAGTCATATTTGACGTAGAGCTTTCCACTACAAATTGACCTCTAAAAAGGGGGTATAAATTACATATATATACGAACGAGATTATAAATCCAATCGTTAATGTATTATTGATTTTGTTTTCATGCTTGATCATTGTATCCATTGTAAATGGCAAATTTCGAGAACCAACTATTATTCTTTTCCCGATTTCCCTTGGGCACTCTAACCAACCAGTATAAAAACACAGTAGCAACCATATTGAATGCAATAAAAGCAATAAAAATCCCCACATCACGACCAAAATTGTGGATTGAAATATCAATGCTTGACAAATACTGATTTGTCTTATCCATGGGGCAAAATTCACAACTATCAGTGGCTTCTGGATTGGTCAAATAACCACCAGCAATGGAAATATAAGCTCCCATATAGTCCTTACATTTTTGTACACCCGGTTGTTCTGGTGGGAAATGTAAATACTCACGTGAAGAACATCTAATTCGTGAATTTCCAACTCCGATGGACAACATTGCTGATATAAGATACGTGAATGGATTGCAACGATAAAGGAAGATCCAAAAACGAGGCATGAAATCCTTGGTGGCAATAACACCACAAAATGTCATGCTAACAGTAATTAGGAACGAAATGATATTTGCTGCATTGTCGGCCAATTGATTGAATGAAATACACAATTGAGCCAATGTGGAACTGTAGACAAACATCAACGTCATGGCAATCCACATCAAAGCTCCACGTTGTTCAACTGCATCACCAGCATTACGATACATACCAACAGGGTAGTACCACACAAAGTATGAGATTGCAGCTGCGGCGACTTGATAGGGAATTTCTGAAGTGATCTGAGCAGCAATAAATGCAAACCAGGAAAATGTGCGTGATGGATGCTCTCTTGCTTCGTACAAATCACGTTGCATAACAAACATGGGGACGTATTGTTGCGCCAACGTTGTCATAACAACAAACAACATGAAAATTGACAACATTTGATTCTGCAAACCTTGCATCGAGTTTTTCGACTTGAAAAAAGTGAAACCATTAAACATTGAACACAAGATAGCCATGGCAAATTTGGAGTAAATATACGATGGTGTACGCCAATATTGTTGAAACAATCTCTTCAAGACATAAAAGTACTGGGTCCAAAGTGGAGCTGCATATGTCCTCTTTGCTTCTTTTTCATCACTCCACAATTTCTTGGTTGATGGAGTAGTAGTACCACTGGGTGCACTTCCATATCCAACTACACCAGTACCCATTTGTTCCAATTCATTTAATTCTTCTTGAACAGCACGATACTCAGGTGAATTCTTCCACACTTGATAGTAATCCTTATTGGCATTGGATCCAGGAGCAGCACCAATTACATGCAACATCCATTCAGCAGGGTTTGCATCAGCAGGACACTTGGGAGCACCATGGCGCTCAAAGTAATTGATCAAGGTTTCACATTGGTAACCAAATTCTCCAAAGTAAACAGTTTCACCACCACTGCGAAGAAACAATAAGCGATCAAATTCTTCCAACAAGATCGATGATGGTTGATGGATTGTACACAAAATGGCTTGACCATGGTTGGCCAATTTTCTAATCAATTTACAAATTGACCAAGCAGTTTGTGAATCCAACCCTGATGTAGGCTCATCCAAAAACAACAACAACTTGGGTCTAGCAACTAGCTCAACGGCAATGGTTAAACGTTTCCTTTGTTCAACGTTTAACCCTTCACCTTGAACACCAACAACGGCTTCAGCATACGGTTCCATTTCCATCAATTCGATAATCTTCTCGACATACTCATTCTTTTCTGCTTTGGACACTTTACGCGATTGCCTCAAGTAGGCACTGAATCTCAATGCTTCACGTACGGTAGATGTTTCCAAATGTAAATCCTGTTGTTGAACGTAACCAATGGATCTTTGAAATGCATTGTCCAATTGACATCCGTTAACCATACGAGAACCAGAGGTAATGACACCAACAGTCAAACGTTCACTCAAGGCATTCAATAAGGTGGTTTTACCAGCACCTGATGCTCCCATCAATGCAGTCACTTCACCGGGCTTGACCCATCCGTCAACTCCGTTCAAAATAGTTCTTTCTTCACCTTTGATATGCAACTTGTAGGTTAAATCACGCCAATGGAAAACATTTGAAGTTTGCAACAATTTACGATCAACATATTCATACGAGTCGGTTTCGTAGCTCAATTCAGTAGACCCACTAAATTCCAATGCCTTTTGGTCATCCATATAAGCTTCTTCGTCCTCTTCATACGCCTTCATATTCTTGGCATGTCTTCTTTTGAAAACCAAAATCTCTCCTTTTGATTTAGCTGCTTGACTGTATTGGACGAAAAACAATGTGGTAAAAAACAAAAAAATTACAAATGCCAACAATATACCAAAGTTTCTCCAAGCGTGCTTCCATTCATATGTGAATGCGGTTTTAATGTACAAATCACCATCAACGAAATTGGAACCGGGGAGTGCGGCGAGTGTTGCACAAACAACAGAATTTCCACTTTGTGGGTATCCAAATCCCAGCGGCACAAATCGTGAACATTCAAATGTACGACCATGGAATTCATTAGCAATAAGTGCTTCATACGCATATGACAATGGGTTAATATAGTGGATCCATTTGCACCAACCAAGCATATAAGTCACAGGAATGGCAAACCCAGTGAAAGTACTCATGGCGTACAACAACAACGATGATGGTGTCATTGCCTCAGCCAATGTCTTTGTAAAAGCACCAATTGTTCTAAACAAATGAGACATCATCAAGGTGGCAAGGAAATTGATCAACAAGTAAAAGAAAAATGCACCAGGTTCACGTTTGAAATGAACCATAAAATAAAGCGCCAAATTAAAACAGCAACTACTAATAACCTTCAACGGGAAATCAGCCAATATTGAGCCTATTGCATCTGCCAATGGTGGATACAATGCATATTCACGATGTTTTTGAACAATGGGCCTCGTCTCATAAACGGTATAAATTTCCAAAACTGATGAGTACGAATTAAACAACAAGGCATAGTACATTACAGCAGTACGATAATAAAACGATTCAGTATTAGGTTGCAAATTGTAGAAAACCGACGCCAATATCAAACTCATGGCAACATTACCAAATATTGTCAAAATTGGGAAACTTGGAGCACCCTTCATTCGATCAAAATTCCGCTTTATAATGTATCGCACTTGCATAGGTAAAGACACAGTATATGGTGATTTTTTGTTTGTGTTTTTGGATTTTTTGGCTTGCATGGCTTCGAAAATCTCTTGTTTTTGATCATAATTCTCGCAATTGTCTAAGTATTCATCAATCTCCTCTAATAAAGCTTGTCTTTCAGGGGATCTTCTCCAATAACGGTAAAACTCCTTTGGTGTGCGAGGAACAATCTTTTCAAATCCTGGCTTCACTATACGTTCAGCTGGGTTGGTAATAGAAGTAAGAAAATCAGGCGTCGTTTGTCTTTCTTCACAAACAAATCCCATCTTTTGGAAATATGCTGCTGCACGTTGACTTGATCCGAAAAAGATTTGATAACCTTCATACATGACAATGACTTTATCAAATAAATCATATGCATCTTGAGAACATTGATAAATGGCAATTAATGGGGTATCATTTAAAATGGAGGCAGATGTCTTTAATGAACTTATAAATTCAAGAGCAGTGGCTGCATCCAACCCACGAGTAGAATTGTCCCAGCACTGAATTGATGCCTGCACCAATGAAACTTCAGCAATGGAAACTCTTTTACGTTCACCTCCAGAAACCCCTCGTACGAAATCATTTCCAATTTTAGTATTCTTTGTATGCGACAACCCATAAGTTGCCATAACCACATCAACAAGATGTTTTGCATATTGTTCACGAGAGACATCCAATGGTCTATTTCTTGGCGTCTTCATTAATGCGGCAAATTCCAAAGTTTGACCAACAGTCAAGTAAGGGAAATGAGTTTCGGTTTCAGCACAATAAACCACTTCACCTCGGAGATTTTGATTAATTTCTTCGGGAGTGATTCCATCATATGAAATAATGGATCCATCGGCAACATTAAATCCATCAGTATGACAAGCAATAGTCTTGAGGAATGTTGTACAACCCGCACCAGGTCTTCCTAGTACAACTGTAACTTCTCCTGGCTTGATTAAGCCCTCCATTGGTTTCAAAATGTCAAAAGTGTGTTCTTCCTTTTTGTTGGTAAATTTGTTAATGACATTTTTGGCATACTTGATAAATCCATTAGATACAGTAGTTTGATAATCTGAATTGACAGCATCGCCATAAACACGTAAATTTTTATAAGCAACACCCAATTTTCCTGGTTTGTAGTAATCAGAATCACTTTGATACAATCTCCACATATTTTGGACATATCTTTTGGAACTAAAACTAGGAGAATTTGGATCCAAAGTTGGGTCAGTCTTGTCTAGAAAGGGGTTTACCCCATGAGGAGTTGTTGCTGTAGTGGTGGCATTGTGTGGTTGTCTAAAGCTTTCATCAAAGAATGACTGTTGTTGGGTTGTTATAGTTTTAGCTAAATGATGAATTTGTGCAGATGCAGATTTGTTGAAACCAGAATAGTATCCATAATAAGGTTGTCCTTCTGGTTTCTTTCCAGTGTAGTAGCCATGGTACGGCTGACTAGTTTGTTGTGGCATAATGTAGCAATATTCTTGGTGAAGCGGAATGAATTAGTCTGTCGTGGTAATCTGTATATATATATATATATATATATTGTCTGTTATTTTTGAAAATGGTGCGATTTTGGTTGCAAAGTTATTTCTGAGCGGAGTGGCGAGCACAGTGGTATTATGATAATAATATGGGGATACTATATTTAATGATATGCCAAACTAAAATCGTCAGATCTGATTGGGGGTTAAAATAGAAAGAAAAAAAGGAACGAATGAACCCTAACTGAGGTATGGTGAGGTAGATGAGCGTTTGTTTGACAGTTTAGTTGATATAGTATGAAATCAGTGGCAAATGGTGTTAGTTATTTGTATGCACCTGTCTCTGTCAAAAAAAAAAAAAAAAAAAGAAGATATAGCAATAGAATCGTGATACTGTGTCTATGGCTTTCTATTGCGTAGATATACAACTGTTCTTCTGACGTATTGAGATGAAGATGGTGAAGTAGGGTGGGTGTCGTATGTGATAATGATCAAATGTGTCTGTTGAAGATATATATATATGGTTTGTATGTTGATTTTGGGTCACTCATATTAAAGTGAACTACTTTTCTTATATATATATATTTATGTATATACAAATGATAATGACGATGATCAATTGTTGTTATTACTACTACTACTATAAAGATTACTATGTAAGGTAAATAACACAATATGCATATGTATATAGTACATATGTATAGTACTATTGTTATTGTTATTGTTATTATTATTTCCTTATGGGTTTGAACAGAAAAAAATCAACTCAAAATCAAAAAGAAAATCAAAAGAATATATTTTTAATTCACCTTTTCCCTTTTTTTTTGTGTGTCGTTTTATTTCCAAGTGTCTTAAAAATAATAAATAAGACACAAATACAACACATGAAGCCCATCTTTTATTACATACACATCTTCATATACAGAGAAGGAATGGCTTAATATCTTATTTCTCGTAAAACTATGTGTAAAGCAAAAGCCTACTTCTAGACACGCACACTCACACACTCACATACCAACATACAACAAAACATCCTTACTTTTTAATAATTATAATCATATCATATCTTTTCGGTTGGTCAGTATTCATATACAGTATACTATGGTTATATGTATGTTCTTTAATGTTTATAGTTTATATGCTACATGGATTTATTACTTAATTAAGTAATTTCATTATATTTGTATATATATGTATATATATATGTATATATGTAATATATACACAAAACACAAAACACAAAACACATTACATCACAAACTTAAAAAAAATAGAAAGACAAGGCAATTGTAGTTTATTTTTTAGTTTTCACCCCCACTTCCTCATTCACACACTGTGCTCATATACAGGATTTTTTGTTTGTGTTTACAAGTTAATAATATTGAGTTTAGGACAGGGTACATTATTACATAATAAATAAATATAAAATATATATATTTATATATATATATATATGGTACAAAAATGTGTAAAGTGTTTTATACGACAAATAGTGCGTTAGCTCATTCGATAATGGTATATTTTCAAGACGTTGTTATCTAATTACTGAATCAAACTTTAATCGAAACCAATTACACTAGGACAAAAAACTTTGGTTTCACCCTTTTCAGGCTGCACTTGAGAGATCTACTAACTCTCATGAAATCATTCCACTTCCCATACCTGGTCTTTTACAACATACTTTGATCTATTTACGTAGCATGATCAAGTTCAAGTCCATCCCTAGTCACAAAAATTCAGTGAAAAATGGATACCACTTGCGTTGGTACCAATCACCTGTTCACTACTAACCACTCTTTTCTCAAAAACGTGGCTTTTCCATCCTAGCTTCGTACTCGCAATTAAACTTTGCAAAATACTTCAAACCATTCTTCCTCTTTCGTTAAACACCTTTCCCATTCTGTTGAACTTCCTTTTTCTTCGTGACTACGCAACATGTGTCTATTGGAAGGCTTTGACTTTGATGATGGTGATAATAGACCCTCGGAAAGCTCATAAGCCATTGCCAAGAAATAAAAATTACCGTGTAAGCCATTTTCAACTGTTTATAATCCTTTGTCTTACAGATTGAACATGCTACATACATACATATAGAAAGGCTTAAAATCTGTCAAATACGCTACAAAAAAATAGAAACACATAAGCCTCCATCAGTCTGGTAAGTAGCACGCTGAGGTGCTTGATTTAAGAGGCTTATTGCTACGGCTTGATTAAAGAGGCTTATTGCTACGGCTCCATTAAAAAGGAACATTACGTCCCCGTAATGACTATAAAAAGCATCTTTTGCAATCTCTAATGTCGTGTCAAGTCAGGTCGAGTCTTGTCTGGAATCGTTTGTATGAAATTTCAATACACAAAATCTATTGCATTAATTTTTTTTTATTTTGGAAGTCAAACGTTTTTTTTGATGATTGTATTTTTGTGTATCAAACAAAAATAGGATACAATAAAATTTGTCCCTCGCCATCCGACGACGTCTCTTCACAGCCCTCCTCTCCCCCACTCAATACTCAATACGTAGAAGTCCATTGTGATTTTGCAACATGGGATAAACTCTCTTCTTCCCCTTTCCATCTCTTATTCTCCAGAAATTAATACGCCCAACTCTCAATATAAACTCTTTTCAACCTTCCGATTTGCCCCTCAATTTCGCAAATCTTTTTCGAAATAGAAATTTCATCTATCAGAAAGAAAAGAAGAAATTGAAAATATTTCATGACTTTTTTTTTTTTTTATTTCTGATCCATCAGTGACCTCCGTTCTATTTTTAGCGGGGAAGATTTCTTTCCTCATTTTCTTTCTTTCAAATGGTTATGAATTGAAAGTCAAGCAAGAAGGTCAAAACCTTAATCGTCTTTTCCCTCGCTGGTAAACATTGGAGATAGTCGGGGATAAACTCATAGTGGGACAACTTTAAACGATTTTTAAAAAAATTAAGGTTTTCTGTTTTCTTTTTTTTTGCTTTTTTTTTTTTCTGTTTTGTTTTCTGCGCGGGGGAAGAGGGGCAATGCCGTGAGGAAAAAAAAAAAAAAACTTCGGGAGTCGGTAATAACGAAAAACACCCGACGAAAGGATCTCCGTCTTCAATAAAAGAACATCCCCCCATGGGAAATGTCGTCAGTCGTACGTTTGAGGTAATTACATCACTTTTCAATAGAATGTTTACTCCCTTTCCATTAAACAAACAATCCGGTTGATTGTTTTGCCCTCTATTGTCCGAACATTGTTATAGAGTAACCAAGAGGTAAAATTCTCAGGGGGGGGGAAAGAAGAGGGGGTGCAAGACATTGTTTAATCGAGTTACATCATCATTTGTGTAAACTTGTACACTGTGGTATGGTGGCTGTGTATCTAAATACTCTCTTTTCGTCTACTTTCATTATCATTGGGATTGCGCTACAAAGTATCAAAATTGTGGGGTATAGCAACGGTTATGTACCACCTTGCTAGTAAAACAACATTGTTTGGTTTATCAATTACTTAAACTAGAAAAGCTTTGATTAAGAGTCATTAGTTCATGAAGGTTATGATACTTCTCTTGATCATTCAATCCTCAATCAAGCTGAGAGAGCATATGTTCCCATTACACTATATTCTGCCAATCAACTTCTCCTTTCTAACCATTCTCTTCTATTTTCTTCATTCTAAGGTTTTGTTCCTTATGATTTCCTAATTAGGACATTTGTGCCTAATTAGGAAATAAATTGGTTGAAAAAATTTTGAACTATAAGTTAATCGTACTCTATTGCATCGCATTAAACTAAATCACTATACTTAATCACTCTATGTATGATCGACCATCAACATACTGTAGTACAAAATGCAAATGATATTTTGGACCGACAATCCTAATTATTATCTAGTCACAAGAGAATTATCCTAATTTAGAGTTATCAAAAGATCTACAATTTGTGTTACGAGCCAAATTCACTATTGTATTTTTCGATCACTGATGAAAAAGGCTCCAATCAGTTTTGGTAGCACAAACCACTAAATATGGATACACCACGTCCGGAATATGTCCCCCCCCCCCCTCTCTTCACTCGAGACACAGCCGTGTCAATGCAGGATAAAGAAGGCGTAGATCAAACACGAATGAGTTATATTTGCAGAGCACAAAATCTCAATGAAGTATAGGTAATAGGAGGGTAAAAGTGGGGGGGCTTCTCGTGTTCATCTCTGCAAAACGATGTACTAGCATCTCGTGAATCTGCATCGTCTTTAAAGGGGCTAAACCAACGTCGGATTTGTACAACGAGCCTCTACTGGTGGATGCGTCGTTTCGTAATTGAAGTTAAAACAAGCAATTCATTAATTGATCTATGCTAAATGCTGCTTGAATAGTTTCCTGCAATTGAGCACTCCATTTGATGTCTGCTTGCACCGACAAGGGATGGAAAACCAAAAAATGCAACCCCTACTGACTCGTGAAATCTTTCTCATGAAATTTCTTTGCCCCACCTTTCCATTCTCCCCTCTGGAAAATAGATGCATTGTGTGCTGTATATGCACACCATTTGTGTACCAATTTGCACACAAAACATACGTCCCATACACTTACACCACCATCTAACCGCATATGCGTATGCACTCCACTCCTCTACATCTCTTGAAAAGAGAAACAAGAGTAAAAAAAGTACTCTTCAATGGCTTTTGCAACTCTGGCAACGACAATATTAAAACCCTATTTGCTTTTAGTTTCAAGCGTAGCCGATGTAACACTGGGCAACTTCTGGGTCAAAGTGAAAGAGATCTGCTGACAATGGTGTCCTTAACGATTTGAAGTTTACATTATTTTTTTTGCATCCATATTGGCACAAAATTTTAAGACCCAAAAAAAAAAAGAGAAAACACTTGTTAAATTGCGTAACTCTTAGGCATTATTGTTATCAAAGCAGTAGACTAGCTCAATGCACATATCTAACGTCCCACCCAATGGACAAAAAGAAGAAAATGAAGATGATAAGAAAAAGTTCAAAAAAATAATTGCGCAAACCCGGAATCGAACCGGGGGCCCAACGATGGCAACGTTGGATTTTACCACTAAACCATTTGCGCCTTTTTGTTGAAAAGCCCCTTTTTACGCAATCCACACTGTGCATAAAGCCACTTTAAAACGACTCCCTTAACTTTATAGCTTGTTTGCTATGATGTGGACCATTGAACATGCGTAAGTCAGAGACCAGGACCCAAATTAACTTACAGACAATTGATTTGCAGTCCCCAGTGGTGAATGATTGCTAGTTCGTGTTGACTATAGCACGACTTCAACACCCCTTTCTGCCTGACGACTAAGAGGGCACAGTAAATTCCAGCGTGGAATAGAGATGCATTTTTTGAGTATATTTGTCATGAATCATTGCCAACACAGAACATTTAGTGACCCACATATGCCAATGAAAGCTCTCCCATGGATATTCGCTTGTTACCGGTGACCCACGTCCACTTCAACTATTGCAGTAGGCCATACAAATTGCTCATCTCAACTCATATGCACGTTCCTACCGAGTATCACTCATCACCTGTCCATTAGTGACAGATTAAAGACAACTTTTGCGAACCCCCTCCCCAAAAATAAATGTTCCAAGCTTCAATCTCTCAATAGCTCATTGTTTGTAACTCATGGGCTGCCACATGGGCATCAATTGTTGTTTGTTCTTATTCCCAGCCTCCTCCTTTTCTTGTTTACCCTATTCTTTGATGAACCGCTACCACTTGCTTCGAGTATATAAAATTTTTTCACCAACTTCAAACTTATTGTTTGTTTTTTTACACAACAATTTTATCCTATTTGTGGTATTAATAATACCCTTACAACCTTAGATATCAGCTCACTGTCTATGCTTATGATTTAATTGTTGCCTCTACATGTGCCTCTAGAAGTATCGTAAGCATTCATCCAATTCTTCCCCTCGATCACACCACCACAAAGGCTCCAAAAAAAAGACTAAGCACTGCTCCCAGATAGGGAATTGAACCCTGGTCTACCATGCGACAAACGGTAATTCTAGCCACTAAACTATCTGGGATAAAGAATGAGCGTGTGGAGCATGTCAACTTTACAAATGAAAATAACCACCTCTTAGAAAAATGCTTGCGCACGTGATTTCGCGCATACTTTTTACCTGTGGTTGCAAAGAATATCACGGAAAACACATAACATAAAACACAACACCACACAAGGAATGCTGTCGATAGATATCCAGCAGAATGATTACAAGACACTAACTCAAACATATATGGAGTTTTTCAACTCCAAGCAATTTGCCAATTTTCTCAATACAACTCAAACAGGATCAGCTCATTCAACATCCGGTATTGATTTCTCAGTGTTTATGAAGACGTTATTTACATCTATATGCTTCTGCACCATTCAGCTAACGCTATTTTGTCTATTACGATCAGTGTTTAACTCCCTCTACCAACCACGATGTTTTTGCGTTCCTATTAATGAAAGAATGGAAGTGTTACCAAGAGGATTTTTGAAATGGGTTGTACCAACATTGAAAAGTAGTATAAACACATATTTATCATTGGGATTGGATGCCTATTTCTTCATCAGGTTTATTTCCGTCTTGTCCTTATTTTTCCTTTTTATTGGCTCATTGAATATGATTATCTTGATCCCCATCAACTTCACTAGTGGTGATACAAAATATACTGCATCTGGATTGGACAAATTGAGTCTCTCAAATATCTCAAAATCAAATGTCACCAGATTGAATGCTCATTTTGTAATGGGGCTAATCACTATAGGGTTGTTCCATTGGATGATCATTTACGAATTTCAAAGTTTTGTCACAATTCGACAATCCTATTTGTTGTCTGAATCACACAAAAATTCAATCATGGCAAGAACCTTGCTAATTTTCAATGTCCCTGATTATTTGCAAGATGAAGCTGTACTCAAAGACTTGTTTCAGCTGGTTCCTGGTGGAATTAGGAACATCTGGCACGTATACGATTTCGAAACAATTGGAAATCAAGTGGGGAAAGCACGCGATGCATTAATGTATTTGGAAATGTCGCAAATATTGACATTGACAAAGTATTATCGTAAAACTTGGCTTAAACTGAATACTGATGCTGACAAGTTCTTGCTGCAAACAGACATCAAATTCTACCCGCCAATCTATTGCAAGTTGATTAGAATCCCACTAATTGACCGTCATATCAAGTTGAAGCTTCCTGGCTGGATAAGGATTTTCGCTTTACAAAATCGGGTATCTATGTTGACATGGTCATTGGAAACATTGACAAAATGTCAAGTTATAATTGATGACGAAAATCAAAAGCTATTAAGCAACGGCTTGACAAAACACAACAAGGTGTTTATTGAGTTTGAAGATCAAAAGGGAGCATGCATTGCTCATCAAACACTTTTGTCACAAAGTCAAGGATGTTTGGACAGAACATTGATCGAAGTTCATCCTGACGATGTCATATGGGGAAACATATCACGTACTGACGGTATTGCTTGCAAGTTTGAAAAATACTTGGTCACATTGATCCTTGTCACTGTTGTAGTCTTATATGTGGTTCCTGTGTCATTAATTGGATTGGTTTCACAAATACCGTTACTCACCAAACTTATGCCGTTTCTCAACTGGATCTATCAATTACCAGAAGAAGCACGGGAAACAATTTCTGGGTTTCTCCCGTCAATATTACTCACCATATTAACCGAAACTGTCATGACATTATTCCGCTTTTTATCATACTTCAAGGGGAAAGCAACAGGAAGCGAAGTTGAAATGGATTTGCAACGTTGGTATTTCGCATTCTTGTTTGTTCAGCAATTTCTTGTCGTGACCATTCTGTCCAGTGTTACCGTTATTTGCCGACAAATCATTGACCAACCTACTTCAATACCGGTCTTGTTGGCAACGAACTTGCCCAAATCGGCAACGTTTTTTTTCCAATACATTTGCCTCCGTGCTTTTGCCCTCTGTGGTAATAGTTTTCTCAGAATAAAACAGCTTCTTTTGACCAACACTTGGTATAAAGTGGTAGATTTGACACCACGACAAAAATTTAATAGAATCACTACCCTTCCTGAAATCAAATGGGGCACCACATTTGCAGTATATTCAATTTATGCAAGCATTGGCATCTCATATTCAATCATATCCCCCCTCATTTCGATATTCATCATTTTTTTCCTCAACTTGTCAATATTGTACTACAAGTATGCTTTAAAATATGTATTTAGTCACATAAACCGATCAGAAACTATGGGGAGACTTTACCCCAGCGCATTGTTACACTTGTATGTTGGAATTTATTGTCTTGAATGTTGCCTAATTGGAGTGCTTTTTGTCCTGAAAGATTCACGAGGGTATTGTCCCATGAAGTACCAAGGGTTTGTAATGACTTGGGTATTGTTTTTCACAATTTTTGCAAACTCATTGATTTATAACCGTTATGTCCCATATTTTTCCAACTTGCCCATATTATCAGATAAAATATACAAGGATGATAAGAAATGTGAAACGTCAGCCACGAGCACAAAAGTTGAAGTAAATCATGATACATTGTTCTTGCACCCTGCTTTTAAATATGAACCTCCCAAAATATGGCTACCACGAGACCCCAATGGGTTTAGTCAATTGCAACTTGCGCAAATACAAGCAAAAATGGCGACACTAGTAGGGCAAACCGAAGGTGCATACGCATCATTGGGTAAACTTTTCAGTCTCAAAGTTGTCATTACCGATGCACCACCGGATTACAAGTGACCATACCTTTGGTTCAAGTTCTGTTTGACTCTAAGCTTGTTTAAAATTAATCTCCATACATACAAGGAACGTATTAGTTTATCTTTTTCAGCTCTTTGCTGCTCTTTTATCTTATAAGTAAGCCAAATCTTTTTCGCAGCAACTTCATCCTGCGTCAACACAATTACTCCATTTTTGACAGGATAAGCTGAACCGCTCTTGAAAGCAAACCCGACAACCACAGGAACACATTGTATTTGACGGTTGACAAGCGCAACCTCAATATCTTGCATCTTGAGCCATACACAGCCATCAGGAACCATATTGGGCCTGAAAATTTCGATATTTCCATACTTGTTTCTCGGCAAGACATTATTCACAACACTGGGCTTTATGTAGGAGCATGTCTGGGAGAACGAATACAATGGTACCTTATTCAACTCGGGATCATTCAAGCCATTCAAGTTGAATATTCTTTTTCGATGGATAGTTCTAGGATTAGCTTTAATTGTCTTTATGGGTCTATCAATCTCCTCTGGCCGTATTGATCTCCCACAGAATTTCCATTGCTGTTCAGATTTTCCAACAATGAGACAGTTTTTGAAATACACGTGACGTTTTTCACCATTGACTACTTTTGCAATTGGCGGCGCATGAGGGCCGGGACCGATAATCTCATTGTATCTCAACGTAGACTTAGTTGTAAAATTAGGGCTTCTCTTCATTGCTGAAAGTGTCTTGGGGATGGTGTAGTTGTGCATGGCAATAGTCCTTAGACTGTCCAATTCCGCATTGTCTTCAGCGTTATACTGTTTGCCTAAATTCAAAATTCGAATAACCGAGCTAAGCAATAAAGCAGCTCTACCCGCTTCAGTCCTCAAATCAAGCCTGTTGAACCATCTATATGAAACATCACTCATGTACCTTGAACTGACATCAAAAACGAGATTAGAATTGGTGAAGCTTAGCACATAATGCATTGACATTTGACACAACTGATTTTGCACTGGGTAATACACATTCGTGTAGGATTTCTTGACGCTGGACAGGTGCCTTTTCAACCTCGTCAATTGCTTCTCCTCTTCAAGAAAACATTGTGTTTCAATGACAAATATTTCCGACGCATTTATAGGATTAACCAATTCTGTCCAAAAATATGGATATAATAGATCATTATCCTTGTTTATGTCAAGAGTTTTTTTGTTCAACTTTGGTTGCAACTTTGTCGGCTTTTTGGTACTCAAAACCGGCAATGAAAAGACTTGTCTTGCCTCCAAACCCAAACTACGAAGCAACGCAGTGAATACTTGCGCCCCCACGTCTCTGTTATGTTGGAACCTCCGTATTGTCAGTAAAAAGTCTTTCACAGTGGATATCTGCTTTGCATTGCTGGCAAAGTAGTCTCCTTGCAGCTTGATTTTCTTTGGCAAGTATCCAAGCACTCGAAGCCCGTTTGAATCATGCTTAAAGTTCTTTCTAATCCATTTCGTCAAGTACTTAATGATATAGACTAACTGCTCATCAGTGGGATTCTTTTTAAACTTTTTGTATTGTTTAATAAACAGTTCGGGCAATAGTTTCTTTAGCGCCTTCAAGACTTTTCTATCTGAAAGGAGTTTGTTTCTCTGCCATGCATGCAATGTATAAGCAATAATGCTTAGGTAGTGCAAACTGGTTCTTCGTTGCTTGTCTTCAATCTGCTGGTTTAGTCTTCTCCTCTGTTCGTCATCTACTGATTGTATTGCAATGTTGAATTCACTTGCTGCATCTTGAGTAGGCAATGCCTGAGTTAGTGGTTGCAATGGTATATCTTCGAAGTCAGAATCAAAATCAGAATCGGAAACAGAATCCACATCTGACTTAACACCACTCTCAATCGCCTTTGCCTTTTTCAATGGAGGTTCTTTATCACTCTCACCATCGCTTATAAAAAGTTCATTCATTGCTCTTTTTACTGAGAGAAGTTGCGAGAAACAAGATATATAAAAAAAAAAAATCAATTATGTATTATATTGCTTATCTCTATATACTCAGGAATAAGGGACCACTGGTTGGTCAGCTCAATCTCCGAGTCATGCCCATACAATGCCAACTTGTCAAATGATGCAGTCGCAGCGTAGTTTTTGACAGACTTGATCTGCTCAGTGCCGTCCTCCTCATTGACCTCTCTCTGCAAAACTTCATTCTTGTTTATTATAAACCCTTCCACATTACTCCCTTTCAAATCAACCTCTTTTGCAACCAACCTGCAACCTCTAAAGTAGGCAGTTTTTACCTCAGAACCATCGTTTTGTTTTTCAATTGTTTTCGAAGGGGTGAAATAGTTTGCTGTACTTGCTGGACCACTATATTGAAGATGCATCGGAAGCAATGATGCTTCTACCTTAGGGATGCTGCCACTTGAGCATGTTATGAGCGACATTCTGGTGCCTTATTGTAAGTAAGAAAAAAGTGTGGTGGTACGCGTTTTAGGAGATACACGCAATTGAAAAAATTAATTTACATCAACCACCACTATTGTTGTACAAACTGACATACGGAAAGTATTATAAGATGTGGCCAAAGCTTTCTTTGACGAAAAGCAAGCATGGAACAGTTCTACAACGCAGCATTGAAGTTGAATGTGTCCTTACTGACGAATCACCAACTACTAAATAGTCACCCCCGCTCCACAAACTTTAAATATTTTTGACGTCTTCTATAGAATTTATACTAGATTTGAAAACCAATTTCGGACCGAGAATAGAGCTTCATACGTTTGGCGTCATTATTACGGCATTCTATTATCTTCCTTTTTATTCACGCTCTTTGTGATACTCAGCGCTTAACCCCATTTGGAATTGATAATTCAATCACTTGTTGATATCTCTCATTCGCGGAAAATCAGAGAGACAATACAAAACTGTTATTCCCTATCGCCCCGCTTTTAAATAGGTAAATTCAATTCCGCACATCATACAACAAAAAATGTTTAAATTTTCTTCAAATTAATCGCGCAATATAGAGAGAGATAACCAAAGAGAAAAGCCACACTCCAACTTTTTGTCAAAAATTTTTCAGTTTTTGCTTGTCACTCCTTTTACTTCCTCTCCCTTCCTCTCCCTCTCTCCCTCATTTGATGTACGATAATGTCGACTGAAGCAAATACTAGAAACGGACAACACAACCACCATCTTTATCCCAATATAATTCACGACGCTTCTGCAGATTCCGCTGGTATTATTGCGTCCGAATTAGCTGCAGAGGATGGGAGTTTGTTCAACAATTCTGTTTTGAAATCTCATAGCTATGGGGCTACTGAAAGTGAAACTCCTGAATCATATGAAATTGACGAGCCTAATGGTGGTTACGCTTTACCGAAGAAGCAATTGATCACAGTGGTTTCAAGTTTATTTATGGCTTCGTTTTTAGCGGCGTTGGATGCTACAGTGGTAACAACATTACTTGCCGTCATCGCGTCTGAATTGAAAGCAGTGAAAAATATATCTTGGATTGCAACCTCATACTTACTATCATCGTCCGCATTCCAGCCAATTTTTGGAAAATTGTCGGATATCTTTGGACGTAGATTTATTTTGATTGGATGCTCACTTATGTTTGGTATTGGATGCACAATCTGCGTCACTGATTCATTGTGGTGGTTGGTAATTGGTAGGTTCATAACTGGATGGGGTGGTTCAGGTCTCACTGCAGTGGGTACGATAACCATGTCGGATCTCATCCCATTGAGAGATCGCGGATTATACCAAGGGTTGGCAAACATATGCTATGGGTTAGGAGCGGCATCTGGTGGATTCGTTGGGGGTATTGTGGCTGACACATTGGGGTGGAAATATGTATTCATCTTGCAAGTACCACTCGCTGCTATTGTTGGCATTGCCATCTATTGGAATTTAAATCTTCCTGCTGGCTCACCAGGTTTAGGTGCCCATGGACAAGATATTAAGCAAAAATTGAAAAGAGTTGATTTTTTGGGAAGTTTTTGCTTGATTAGTGCATTGATGTTGTTTTTAACGGCAACATCAATGGGAGGAAGAGACATTGCATTCACGTCCAATTTGTTTATCTCGTTATCGGTAGCAAGTTTTGCCTTGATACTCGCCTTTTTGTATGTGGAGGCATATGTCAGTGAGGAGCCGATTATTCCAATCGAGTTGCTTGGAAATAGAACTGTGTTGGCTTCGTCTTTAACCAATTGGTTTTACACAATGGGGATTTTTGCGATTATGTTTTATGTTCCAGTATACTATACGTCCGTCCTTTACTTAACAGCAAGCGAAAATGGTTTACGTTTGGTGCCCAATTTTATTGGTATTTCAATGGGTTCAGTTGGTGCTGGGTTGTACATGAAACGTACCGGACGTTATTACAACTTAGCAGTTGCCGCTGGAATTTTAGCCATTTATGGTGCATACAGGGTCACTCGTCTTGATACGCATACCCCGACTTGGCAACAGTTTTTGATGATGCTTCCACAAGGTATGGGGTACTCCTGCATTTTGACAATTACACTTCTTGCTTTGATCGCGGCAACTCCAATGAAGTATCAAGCTTGCACAACTTCGATCCAATACACATTTAGGTCAACAGGGTCCACCTTGGGTGTTTCAGCAGCTTCAGCCATTTTTCAAACGGTGCTTGGACTGAGCTTGAGAAAGAAAATTTGGGATTTAGTAAAGGATCTAGAAGAAGCTAAAAAGATTATTGCAAGAGCTTTGGACGATACCAACTATGTTCACGAGGCACCAAAGTACGTTAGGGAAGCAATCAGATCTTCTTACGATGAAGGTTGTAGAGGAGCATATTACTTTGCATTGATTGTTCTCATCATTGGTGTTATCTCATCATTGTTTATGAGAGAACACAAATTACACACAAGCCTTAATAGAGATTGAATACATATATGAATAGACATTGCTCAATTTATTCAAGGTGAATATCGTAGTTGTGATTTTTACCCCCAGATACGAGTAGAGTTGGTGCATTTGTTTCCGAGGTGTAGAATGATGGATGATGGTTCAAATTCCTAGTAGGTGGACTTTCGTCATTCGCATTTAGATTGAATGCTGTTACTACTGTTGGAATAGTATAATCGTAATCTGTCATCTCAGGGCTGAATATCATTTGTAATGGTGATTTCACATGCTGATGAGATACGGAGCCACCAAGAAGTGGGGATAAAATTGGAGACATGAGCTCGTCATTTTGAATAGCCGACGCTAAATTGTTCTCAATCACCTCTTCAATCAATGTATTTTCAGAAGCAACATTGACATTTATGAGAAGTACTGCAACGAAAATACACGATATCCCCAAGAAGTAGACAGAGCTAGTATTGATAGGTTCATTTGAGTACATCAACACAACACAGTCAATTAGAATTGTAATTGGTATGGAGCTCGTTAGCGTCAAGGATACAACCAATGGGCTTGTCAACAACATAGCCAATATTGACGTATAGTCTGATACAACCGTGAGGATACCGTTAGCAACAACTATTACCAATATGGTGTTGTTGGGTGGAAACTCAAACTTTTCCCACCCAAGTGCGTCCACAATGTACAATATTGGAGCCCCCATCACAAGGATGATCACCCCCACGAAACCAAATAACCTTCTTTCGTTCGTTGTCTTGGAGCCACCACATTTAAACTTCGTTATCAACAAGTAGAACGCATAAAACAAAGCTCCACCTAAAGCCAATACGTTTCCAAGCTTTGGGTTTTTTGGTGTGTACTTGTGATCACCGTTGGAATCACCCACTGAACTCAAATTGACCAAGAATACACCACAGCAGCTTACAACAACACATATGACCTTTATGTTTGAAAACCTTTCTGTTCCAATGATAACTCCAATGAGTAAGGTGAACATAGACGTCAAGGAACCAATGACAGTTTGGTTCGATGCCGAGGTAAATCTTAATGCCTCCATCGCAAAGATATTGTAAAATAAGTAGATCGTGGCAATTTGAATGGAAATGAGAAGTACCTCTTTCAGCGATAGGGTCGTGTTTTCATGGTCGTTACATTTGTCTGTATTCAACAATGGCTCAAGCTCATGCACTTTTGACAGTTTGCCTTTGAATAACTTGAACACATCGTACACTAGATTCAACGAGAAGCAAGAGCCCGTGATAACAGCAAAGAAGATTGGTTTTCTGTATTCGTTACTTTTTAGAACACCATTAACCAACTCCAATCCAACAATCCATGCTCCGATTGATATTATCAACAAAATTATACCGGCTCTATATTTTCGTTTTTCTTCTTCCGTTATGAGATCAACCACTTGTTCTGGATCTGATGTTTTTTGTGGCAACAACATGTTTGGAGTTTGTGGTAGTGAGATGGTCATAATGAAATGTAGCGTTCCTCTAAGGTGAACTAGTGGGAGTGAAGAGTAATGTTGACTTGAAATGCCCATTCTCTTATCTGTAACACACAGATAAGCAGAATACACAAAATCGCGAAAAAAAATTATATGGGCCGATTTTGTAGCTCTAATTGGATCTGATTAGGTTGAAAAGTTATATTACTTCCTACGACGCAAATGACCAAAAAGACTGAAAGTTCTATAACAAAAAACATGAATTTCCACATTAGGGACGAAGAGCATATTATACTCTTTAAAGTTTTCTTCATCGCATCAAACCAAACCTTCATAGGTTCACACATTTTTTGCATTATGCAAACATAAAAAGGTGTCGAAACTCTTCTATTCAAATAAGTAAACCACTACACATTCAACTCAATAGCCATAAGTATTCGCTATCTTCTTTTGTAAGTGTTGTAAAGCAGTGATGTACTCAGTGTCTTTGGCTACTCCTCTACCAGTGCGATCCCTCAACAATTCACTAGGCACGGGTTCTAACAATGTTTCATCACTTGGATGACTGAAGAAAACAATTGAGTATCTATCTTCTGCTTGAGCATTGCTGAATCTAACTCTGTGAATTGTGCTTTTCAACAATCCAGCCGTCCAATAACTCAACAAATCGCCAATGTTTACAATTATTGGAGGTGCCATACCGGGTTTGCTACTAGTAATAAAAGGCACCTTTTCCCATTTCTTGCTAAGTGGACTGTAAATCTCAAGTCCTTCTTGGTGCTCTTTTTGAAATAAAAGCGTCATGGAGCCATAATCGGTATGTGCACCAGCACGAACCTCACTCAGCTCATCATCGGAGTTTTGGGCTGGATAGTGCAAAAACCGAAGAGTTGAACCTGACTTGGAAGTAGGCTTGTATCTAGAGGTGAACCATTCGATACCTGGACACTCATCATTATCTTGGATGTCAAGAGCTCTAGCTAAGACGACGAGTAGATCGAGTGCCAATTGATTCAACTTCAAGATCGTCTTCTTCACAAACTCGTGACGTGAAGTATCCTCAATGAACCATTCTGGAACTGGCCCAGAAGGCTCTCCTGATGTAAAATCAATACCACTAAAGTTTAACCCTTCTTTGAAATCTTTCTTTTGCGACGGGTCAAGGTTTTCTCTATTGAATTGAATATACCCAGAATTAGAGCTATCAAAAGGGAATTTTTGCTTGTACTCTAAGGGCAATTTGAAAAATTCTTTGGACAAGTCGAATATTTTGTTAACTTCATCAGCTTGAAAGTCATGACCGTCTATGAAAACAAAACCCTGGGATACCAAAGCATCTAACAACTCCTTAGCTACTGTAACTTTATCTGGTTTAGATATATCAACCGTGGTTAAAGGATTCCCAGCCATTTTCTCGATCAGGAGAAGACTACGGTTTGGAAGACAGGAAGACATGTTAAAATTTTCAATTTAGACTTTCACTTTTGACTATGTCGGCTTTTGTGCCACCTTTTTTAGTTGGCATAAAAAAATCAAACCAATTAGATGAGCACAAGATTGATTCAGCGCTGCTTCCAAGGTTGCATCGAAGTTTCAGGTCGAAATCATACGATAATAGAATCAGCATCAAGTTGAAAAATGCATCCAGCCTCCTGGGCCTAGTTCTCGGTGATAAGTTATTATTTTTTTGCGTTTTTCTGTACTCATATTTTGTGCGATGCGCTCCTGGGGTTTATAATAATAAGTACTACTCAAGGGAAACAATTTATTCAACTTGTGACCGCACTCTGCATTACTACACGCTAATCTTACTTAAGTCTAAAGAGAAAACAAGGAAGTGGAGTGAATCTGTTTATTTCCTCAGTGAAAGATAGCGAGCTGAAAAACCGTTGTGTTTTACTTCGGAAAAAGCTTCTCATATCTAATTTCAAAATCCGCTTTTATTTCCCTTTTGGGAAAGTAAACACTCTTTAGAGCGCGAAAATTAGACCACTGAACGAGCTAAAAGATTAGTCTCTGAAATTCAAAGGCACCGAAGGAACGACGTAGAAGGTTAGGATAAGCGATGGAGGGTAAAGCGAAGCCCCAGTTCTCTACTAAGTTGAGCCATGTAAAAAATGGCTTTCATGAAAGTCCGGAATCGACCAAATATAACACAAAGGCTGGGAATAATATAGTACAACACCTTGAAAATAAAACTGCCTTGAAGTTCTTGTGGGAAATCGGTCCTTCTTTGCAATTCAAGTCAATTACACTTCAAAATCAGGTGTTTTACTATTGAGAGACCAAGAAGCGTATATGAAATGTTAAAGAATCGACTTCTTTGACCCCACCCTTCAGAGTATGCTTGCTTGCTGCACGATCTAAATAGTTACGGCAAAACTAATGAATCATTCGAGGCTCTGACTCAGAAAGCACATTGAGGATATTGATAATGCGGAGACGTGAATTTTTCTTGCGGGGAAGGGCTTACATTAATTGCAATCTAGGTGTATGGAACCATTTTGATGTTTTCTACAAACATAGTGGTGTATGCATTGTTTCGCCAGGTACCAACTGTCATTACCTAGAAGGCAAGCATGTGCCGAGAAATTTGGCAAACGTCGAATGCTTTGAATGTTTTCTCTCATGAGCTGTTGTAAGGTTCGATCGGGTAAAGTTGTACAATCAAGCGGCAATTTGAAATTCCAAAGAGAACGATCTTCAGCTAACTAAGTGCTAAGCAGCTCATGCACACGTGCAATCAGCAAATTGGTCAAGAACACAGCATAAGAAGCAATATGCGTCATAGATCGTCGGTCTTGCTCTATATATATCAAACCAATTGCTCCACTTAATTACGCTTATTTGGTTGATCTCCGAATAACATTATGGGACTCAAAGACAGCCTAGGCGGTATCAATATCACACGGAGAAAGATTTTACGTGAGCCAATCTCATCCCTAGGCTTGGTTATCAGCACATCAAGAATAGTGGAAGTTGATGAAAAATCAGGTCAGGTAGTGGATGAGATATCTTCTGATAATGGTGAGTCACATGCCAAACCAGCAACTCTAGAGAGAGGCTTAAAATCAAGACATGCGCAATTAATTGCCATAGGTGGTGCTGTTGGTACCGGGTTGTTTGTTGGTTCAGGTGCTGTGTTGGTCACTTGCGGACCAGCTTCACTTTTCCTTTCCTATGTGATAATGTCAACAGTAGTTTACTTCGTTTTGCAAATGTTGGCGGAAATGACGATTTTCTTGCCATTGCCAGGAAATGGTCCATTGGCTTTCATTAATGATTTCTTGTCCCCATCATTTGGTTTTGCTTTAGGATGGAATTATTGGTATGCTTTTAGTGTGTTGGTGGGGGCTGAAGTCACTGCAGCTGCTGTGGTTGTTGAATACTGGACAAAGTCAGTAAGCACGGCCGTGTGGATCACCATCTTATTAGCACTAATTATTTTCATGAATATGACATCGGTCAAGTTCTTTGGTGAAGCTGAGTTTTGGTTTGCGTCTTTGAAATTGATTGCGTTGCTTGGGTTGATTATTTTGAGTATTGTGTTGTTCTTTGGTGGAGGACCAAACCATGACAGATTGGGGTTCAGGTACTGGAAACATTCACCATTCAAAGAGCATCTAACCGGTGGGTCAACGGGTAGGTTTCTAAGTTTGTGGACAGCCATAATCAAGTCGGGGTTTTCATATATTACATCACCAGAAGTTGTTTCAACCACAATGGGAGAAACTGTAGCACCCAGAGCAAATGGCGCCAAGGCCGCTCGTCGATTCATATACCGTTTGATATTTTTTTACGTTTTAGGGTCATTAAGCATTGGTGTTATTGTTAGTTCAAATGATAAAAAGTTGTTTGGTGGTGCTTCGGATTCATCGGGAAGTCCATTCACAATAGCCATTCAAAATGCTGGTATAAAGGGGCTAAATCATGTTATAAATGTAGCCATTTTGATTTCAGCCGAATCGGCAGGCAACTCATTCTTGTACTCGGCATCCAGAGCATTGTTTTCCATGGGTCAAGTTGGCAATGCTCCTCGGTTCTTTGCTAGAGTTAATCGCTTTGGTATACCAATTTACAGTGTTGCTGCTTCTTCATTGTTTGGATTTTTGTCATACTTGAATGTGTCATCTGCTTCAGCCAATGTCTTTAGCTGGCTCTCAAATATTTCAACAATTTCAGGATTTATTGGATGGCTAGCAATTGGGTTTGCTTATCTCCGATGGAGAAAAGCAATCAAGTTCCATGGTCTTTCAGATCGTGTTCCATATAGATCGTACTTGGAACCTTATGGTGCATACTACGTTATATTTATGATGTCAATAATTACAATCACCAATGGATATGCCGTGTTTTTTGATTTCAATGGTGCTGATTTTGTTGCTGCTTATATAACCCTTCCTATAGTGGTTGTATTGTATTTCGGACACTGGTTCTATGAACGGTTCTACAAAAAGAACAAGCTTTGGTTGATTCCAATTGAGAATATTGATTTGATAACCAACTTGGATTTGATTGAAGAAGAAGAGCAAAGCTATGAACCGCGAGTGCCCAAGAACTTCTTACAAAGATTTTGGTTCTGGTTAGCCTAAAGAATGAGGAGGGGCAGGCTCTTTATGGGTAATTGTGTGTAGACACAATCACAGTGAGCTTGACCTTGCGCTTCTGCTTCTTTATGAGGGTGAACCCGTCAGTGTGTCATCAAAATGGAAGTTAATTTAGACATACACATTCTACGCTGTTAACTTTACCAAATTTGGTGTAGACCCAATGTCAATGTGTTTATTGTTCTGAAACCTCTGAATATGGTTAGTAGTCTTGTGACATAAAAACAAAATGTTTTGACGCGTCATTGATTAAAATATTTTGCAATGGTGTACTCAGTAGACACTAAGATGGAAGCAAAGTGCGCAAAACACCACACAATACAGGTTATCACGTACGCATGTCGGAGCCACAGTATCACGAGAATGTTGTAAAGAAGTTTTCTTGGCATATTAAACTTGTTTTCATGTAGCCTTTGTTTCATTTACAATAATGTTCTTCAAAAACACGTCCATACTCCTAGAGATGGCCATTGAATACGCTTCCGTCTGATTCTTGAGCCCATATCCACTACTACTGCCACATCTCATAGCTTCCGTAACACTAATAATTCATAAGTCTTTGAGATACCAGTCAACTGGAATACGAACTCGTTGTATCTGCACCCTTTATCCCATAAGAGACTTCGAGAAGTGCTTATATGCAGGAGAGTCATGTAAAATTAAATTTTATTATTTTTGGCGTTGAAAAAAAAAAAAAAAAAAACTTCGTATTGAGAGAGAGATTCAGAATTTCACGGTATTTGAACTAAACCATTCAATAATCGTCGTCTACAGAGTATACAGAGAAAAACTGACGTAGTGTTTTTGACTGGATAGCTAGCAATACCAAACAAACACACAATACACGCCACCAAAATTACACTATCACAAGAGAACACCGCCACTTTCCCAGCGAGCTATCTAAGTGGTCTAGACTCTCGAAACATATATTCTTTTGAATAAAAGTCACTCGTTTATAACGTATACCAACAATGTACAGGACACTTAGGTGCCTACGAATTTGTATCCTATTGATGCTTCTACTACCATTTTCACACGCAATAGGTTTGCTAGTACCACCGCTGAAAAATAACCAACGACCTTCTTTGGACAATCTTCAACAATGTCTTTCATACGAACTAGGTGCTAACGACGTGCTATTCCTCACGATAAAGTCAATTGAAAAGTTGCAGTCACAAGATTTGAATTTGTTGATTTTGGATAGTGTAGGCAACAAATTGCGAGACCAACCAAACTTGGAGAGGTTTGCTAGCCCTATTGAACTTATAATCAATCCACAGGGCGTCACTGATGAAGGTGACATTCCATTAGAGTTGAAAGATCGCGATTTGCCTCCATCCAAACTTGTACATATTTGCTTTTACAATACGTTCAATGATTTGTCATGGAGTTTCAAACCGCGAACATATGAATTTGAAATCAATGTTAATATAAAGGATGACATTAAGACTACTGATTACCAAGTGTACAAGCAATTCTTTGCTTACCTTGACAAAGACCTTAATGAGGGTGAATTTGATAACAAGATGAATATGGTTGCCCTTGATCTTGACAACATCGTTGCAAAGTTGCACAACTCCGATGATGTTTTAAAGGAGCTTCTAAACCATGAATTCAAATTGAGAGACACTAATGAAGAAATCTTTAGTGGATATACGTTTATTAGTATTGTGTTGTGTGCCACGATAGGTGTGTGCGGTGCAATACAGCTATTGTACTACATACTTTACCTTAGAAGGGTCGTCAAGTGATACCTATTACACACACACATACACACACAGTCTTCCCCAAAAGCATACATTTGTACATTTTCCGTAATTTGCATTAATTTTCAAATCATTCAATTCATCTATAGACAATAAATTGAAACCCGCATTTATCCCATCAATGAACTAAAGCTACACTTTCCCTCTATTGACCTCTCATTTCCTCACTTGTCAACACCTCTCTACACAATTGTTCCATAGACTCTCTATCAATCAAACTGCCAACATTTGCGTACGCCAAACTTGCTTCATACCCCATTATAATTCTTTGTTCAGTTATACCCAACTCACCAAACGCCAAAGCTTTAATCACATTGCAATATCTAGCAATGTTATTCCTCGTCAGTTGGTTAATTTCTTCATTCTTGTCACTGTATATTTCCCACGAACTTTCTTCCTCTAATCTTGTAATAGAAATGGAACCTTGTCCTGGCGTGTAATCTTTAGTCCCCAGCTGCACTTTTAATCCATTAGAATTCACGGTTGATGGAGCCAATTTTGCTTTAGTCTTGTATAGCCATATGTAGCCATTTACTCCCAATATCACCGAAACGTTTCCTGGTAAATCATAACTATGATTTTTTGACTTTACAACTAAGGAGCTTGGGATCTTTAGGAATATGCCATTTCTCAACTTCCCATACTTGAGTGATCTCGTATGCAAGGATGCAATACCGTTGTTGAATATCGTTTGCACCTCACAATTTAGCAAGTCTCCCTCTTTTAAAAAAGATCGCATTTGCAACTCATCACTCTCTGATTTACGACGCAAGATACCCCCTGGTAGATTGACACTTCCCAACATTAATATGGCATCCTGCTTGGTTCCAATGTCCACTTTCCATCTCTTATTAGCCACTTCTGTTATACGTCCAACGACATGATCACCAGTTTCTGGTACATACTTCCCACGAATTGCGTTGACACTCAAAAGACGATTGACTCGTGATATGTTACCTACAACTGAGGAATAAGTTTTGTCATTAATAAAGTATGTACCATGGCCCTTCATCCAAACTGGGTCACTTGTGATCAATTCTCCTGGGGTGACTATAGCATTTGCTCGAACCTCTTGGTGTCTTGGATCTTGTTGTGATGCCTCATCCACTTCTATGTCGTCATCAGACCCTTCATCCTCATACTCAACACGTGGAATTGGTTTGGTTATGCTTATGATGCCTGTAGTGTCCATCTTGTTTTAATGCTTCTTTACGATGAGATGTTGGTAGTAGATTTGCGCAGGAATTTTTCTTTTTTATTTGATGCTCCAACTTTCCATTTCAAATGAACTTGAAGCTACTATCTCATCTATCGAAATCACAAAGACAATCATTAGTCATGTCCTCGTATAAACCCCCGGTCAATCGGGAAATGAAGGAATTGGATCGTTCGTTTTTCCGTAAAACGATACCGCTTCAAGCAGCTTATTTTCCCCAACCAAAATATTTAGGACAATTTGTTAAAGCTTGTCAACCTGATATCTTTTATGTGCGCAATATCAAGCATATCGTCGATTTCGATGATTCGAAAGCAGTGTTATTGAGAGAGGGGGTGGAGAAAGTACTGGACTTAGCGGAAAAGACACAAGAGAAAGTAAAAGAGTTTAATCTTGATTTAAGACCTTACCTCCTCGAGCTCGATTATTCATTTTGGAAGAGCGAAGAGATTTTGCAAGCAATTTTGCCCGAACATTTAGTTGAGGAGATTCCAAGCGGGTACAGTCAAGCGGGACATCTTGCCCATTTGAATTTGAGGGATGAGTTCAAACCATATGGTAAACTAATAGGTCAAGTCATTATGGACAAGAACCCATCAATAAAAACAGTTGTTGATAAAAAGGACACAATTGCCAATAAATTTAGAACATTCCCGTTGGAGCTTCTTGCTGGAGAGGATAATTTTGTGGTAGAGCAAAATGAAAGTGGGTGTCGTTTCAAGTTTGATTTTAGTAAGGTGTATTGGAACTCGCGTCTTAGTACTGAGCACGAAAGACTAGTCAATAAGTTCGGAAAACACGAGGTTGTTGGTGATGTCATGGCCGGTGTAGGTCCATTTGCATTGCCTAGTGGTAGAAAGGAAACAATTGTTCTCGCTAATGATTTAAACCCAGAGAGTTATAAATACCTTCGAGAAAACATAGCGTTGAACAAAGTTGACACGTTTGTCAAACCATGGAACTTGGATGGACGTGAGTTTATTGAAAGGGCAGCAGAATTGCTAGAAAACTTGGCAAATAAGGGTCCATTGAAAAACACGACTGTGAAAAGGTCCAAAAATAATAAATTGATTACCACTGAGGATATACCCGTGCCCAAATTTTACCACCATTTTGTCATGAACTTACCTGACTCAGCTTTGACTTTTCTTGATGCTTATGTTGGCCTCTATTCGAAATTCCCACAAATTCGCAATGAGCCCGGGTTTAAACTACCATGGATTCACGTTCACTGCTTTGAGAAATTTGAAAGTGGCGAAGACCCGACATTGAAAGAGTTAAGTAGAAGACTATGGAATAAGATTTGCAAGTTGATTGATTATGACTTGGATATAACAAAGATGGAGTTTCATCAAGTACGAATGGTGAGTCCAACGAAACCAATGTTTTGCGTTTCTTTTGAATTACCCGAGGAAGTGGCTTTTAGAAAGTAGATAGAGTAATTTGCAAATAGACAACAAAGCGAAGCATTTTTCTCAACATCACTACAATCTTTACATGCAAAGGGTTAAATCGCATAAAACTTCCAATACACATACCATATACAGAAACCATAATACAATTAAGCCAACCAGTACCAAAATTTTTGAATAATATTTTTTGGCACACGGATTTCATAGTGTTGCTCATCGTCTTCAACTGAGTCCAAGTTCGTCAACAAATCGATATCCTTAATCTCAACCAACCACTTCGTGTGACCATTTTTGTAGTAATCATATGCCCTGTGCCCAAAATACAAAACTGCCACAAATGGTAATGTGATATACGCAGCCACAAAATCTGCCCCATTAAAGTCAAAAAACACCGCATATCCATTTGTAAGTGTAATGATCGACAACATACCAATAGCATAGTAAGCTCCATACGGTTGAAAATGTGATTTGTAAGGAACTCTATCGAGAATTCCATGATATTCAACCGCTTTTCTCCATCTAAGATAAGCAGCTCCAATTGTCACCCAAGCAATGAAACCAGAGATGGTGGAAATGTTTGAAAGCCAAGCAAAAACTGTTGCTGAGGCAGATGAGACGTTTAAATATGATAAGAGCCCAAACATAGACGACACAGCAACACTGTACACAGGGATACCAAATCTATTCACTTTAGCGAAAATCTTTGGTGCATTGCCCCGTTGGGCCATGGAAAACAATGCTCTGGATGCTGCATACAAAAAGGAGTTACCTGCAGACTCAGCAGATGTCAAAATGACTGCATTGATAACATGATTTAACCCTGTGATTCCTGCATTTTGCATTGCAATAGTGAAAGGACTACCTGAAGTGTCTTCTGCACCTCCAAATAAATGTGGATCTCTCGAACTGACAATAACGCTGATACTCAATGACCCCAAAGCATAGAAGAATATTAACCGCCAAATGAAACGTCTTGCGGCCTTGGCTCCGTTGACACGTGGGGCAATAGTTTCTCCCATGGTGGTTGAAACAACTTCTGGTGATGTAATGTATGAAAATCCCGACTTAATTATGGCTGTCCACAAACCTAAGAATCTTCCTGTAGAGCCTCCAGTAAGATGTTCATTGAACGCTGACTGTTTCCAGTACCTGAAACCTAGTCTGTCATGATTGGGACCACCACCAAAGAACAACACAATACTCGTAATAATCAAACAAGTTAATGCAATCAACTTGATTGACGCAAACCAAAATTCGGACTCACCAAAGAATCGCACAGATGTCATATTCATCATTATTATGATAGCCAATAAGACTGTTATCCAAATCGCCGTGTTGACTGATTTTGTCCAGTATTCAACAACCACAGCAGCTGCAGTGACTTCAGCCCCCACCAATATACTAAAAGCATACCAATAATTCCATCCTAAAGCAAAACCAAATGATGGGGACAAGAAATCATTAATGAAAGCCAATGGACCATTTCCTGGTAAAGGCAATAGAATGGTCATCTCGGCTAACATTTGCATGACGAAATAAACCACTGAAGACATAAGCAAGTACGAGATAAAAAGTGAAGCTGGTCCACAAGCGACCAACACAGCACCTGAACCAACAAATAAACCTGTGCCAATAGCACCACCTATAGCAATCAATTGTGCATGTCTTGATTTTAAGCCTCGTTCTAATGTCTCTGGCCTTAAAGTGTGGACGCTATCCCCAGATTCAGAGTTTGAAGGGGAAAACCCCTTGCCTTCATTATCAATCTCGACACATTTTGAATCCGTGGCTATTAAATTGTCTGATCCGCTTGAGCTATAGTCTGTCTGCTTGCGGTTTATTCCAACACTTTTTTCGTTATCGTTGTGACTCATAATAGCTATCAAATGTGGAACATGAAATATTTCAAAACGAAACGGAGAAGCATTTCAAGTGAGTAAATCGACACAATTTTATACCGCCACTGTGTTTAGGGCCACACCCTCATCCCTTAGCCCTGAAAGCTACTCGTTAATAGTTTCCATTCCCGAGAAAAGTTTATTCGTGCATTTATAAACTTTTCTTTCACCAACCAGTATAAGTGAAATAAGGGAACGATAATGCTGATTGCAACATACAGTCTACTATCTGCATCTCGTATTTCGTGCAGCATTGATGAATCAATGGTCTGGAACATAGAGCCTCCTTTGCTAACCGCTTTTCTTTGAATTTTCAATTACAATTGAAAAAATAAGTCCGTATCGATACAATTGTTCAACGGGTATGATCCCAACAAGGGCATGTTTTGAAGAGATTCAATAAGCTTTTCAAATGTGCATCCGCCTGATATGGTTTGGCAGAGTAATGGTAAGCGAGTCTTTCGGCTGGTAACACTTGTTTGCATGAAACGCAAGATAAAGGACTGCAATAACCCCTCATAACTTTATCTTAGTATAGTCACTCGTAGTTGCATTTTTTGTCGTAATCAACGAATCTAAGTTTAATGTTGAAGGAAATTGAAGTGCAGGACCACAATGTATTCCCGAAAGTGGCTAAATTGTTCAATAAGCCTCATGATATACGACAAGTGACGAGATTTTTTAAAAAGTGTCGATCCTTTAATTAGCTTTCGTCAAATCATATATGACGTAATAATCAGCTTTTGCGCAAAAGCCCAGCGTAAAATGATCATCGCCGTGCTCTTTTTTTTGTAGAAAGACCCCTCTTAAAACATCCATAAAGGTGTCGCTATCACGGGACTACGCAGAAATTTGTCAGCACCACGCTTAGCATTCCAGTAAACTTCGATTTCTTTTCCACAGTAGTTAAGATCTGCCAAACAAGGGAAATACAATGCTTTCTGACAGAAATCGACCCACACCTCAAGCTTCGCGGTAAAAACCAACTGTGTGGAAGCCCAATGCAGATTCAATAGCTCCAATCTTACATTTTGAGAATGCTCCCCCACAAAATTTAACTATCCTCTAATTGATCTCTATATGAGGAGCAATTATAACTGAAACCACTGTATAGATAATATCCTTCTATTTTTCTGGAATCGGAAATATAATCTCCCCGTTTACTCTCAAACTTTGATAAAGTTTGAGCTCAGTGAATAGAAAGTAAACAAGATTGGAAACTTATACTTCACTTCTTGGCATTTCATTCCTTGAATTTCGAATAACATTTTTTCATGGTGAAACCTTGGCCCGAAGCTTCACATATTCCCCATTCCCAGAGGAATTTTTCACTGCATACCATGCCCTACCAAACATCCATACAAGAGTTGAATTTTTCTCAAATCGTTCTTGAATTCATTTCATATGGCCATCATAACCTTAGCTCGTAGAAGAGCCCTGTGGTCAACTTGAGCTTTTTGCCTTCCCCTTGACTGTCCTCTTCATGATCATCAAATAGAAGGCTTGGTGGTTGAGGGACAACCCTTTTCAATTGAAATTATAATAAGCTGTGCTATTTTCAGAAAATATAATTGATGAATCGCCGCATGGCAAAACTAGTTTGCAAAGTTTAATACTAGAACTTTTTGTTGAAAGTTTATGTTGAGTAATCCGAGGTTGTGATAGGGCCAATCGCTTTACAGAAAGAAATTAGTACCACCACAAAGATTCCCCCCCTTGATATTAAAAATGTTTGATAATTTCGACTTGGTGTAAGCTCGCGATGTGATCAATCTACACAATCTGAAAACGGAATTATTTCAAAAGATGACATTTTGAAACAAAATTGAGTCTAAATCAGAGTCCAAATCAGAGTCCAGATCAGAGTCCAGATCAGAGTCCAGATCAGAGTCCAGATCAGAGTCAATACTTGCAAAAATTATGCAATTACATTATTTATCTCTATTTACACAGAATCAGCCGCATCTCATTTACATAGCGACTCTCATCTATCCTCACCCCTCACTTGCATCGCCATTCGACTGAGAACTCACCATTTCGTCCATTCTTTCCTTATACTCCACTTCCTTCACCTTATCTATAATATCCTGCAACTTCTCTCCCTTCATACATCCCTCAATATCGTGTAAGCTGTAGCCACATCTGTGATCGGTGATTCTATTCTGTGGATAATTATAAGTCCGTATCTTGTCGCTCCTATCGGTAGTTTTAACTTGCGAAGTTCGAAGATTCTTTTGCTTTTCCAACTCTTCTATACGATCACGTTCTGCCAAACGACTACGCAATATAGCAAACGCTTTTGCCTTGTTCTGTGGTTGCGATCGTTCATCTTGTTGGGTGACGATTATGCCTGTTGGAATGTGAACCAATCGCACTGCAGAATCAGTGGTGTTGACATGCTGACCACCTTTTCCACTAGCTCTCATTGTATCAATTCTCACTTCACCTGGTTTGAATTGGAGTTCATCATTACGTAAACTTTGCTCATTCCCATCAGATAATTTAGGGAGAATAACCACAGCTGCTGTTGAGGTATGGATTCTTCCTTTGGCCTCGGTCTCTGGTACTCTTTGTACTCTATGTACACCACTTTCGTGACGTAGAATGTCATATGATCCCGGCTCATCTATACACAAGATGGCTTCATTGATAAAGCCGCTTGAGGTCTTCCCTGTCGATATAATCTTGTACTTCCAATTCTTGAATATGGCGAAATTGACATACATTTGTAGTAAATCTTCTGTAAATAAGCTAGCCTCGTTACCACCAACTCCAGGTCTTAGCTCTATCATTGTTTTACATTCCGCATACTTTACTGGTGGCAACAATTTATTCTTCAATTCATTGCACAACTCTTGCAACTGCGGCACTAAGGATTGCATTTCTGCCTTCGCCTCCTCAACCAACTCGTGATCTCTTATCTTCAAAAGCTCTGCAATTTCACCACTGAGGGAAGTGAATTTCTCGTATTTGTCCATGATTTGGGTGATTCTATCAAATTGAATTTGAAGCTCTGGGTCGTACGAATCCAACTTCTTGGCCAATTCTTTATGTTCATTCTGCAAAAATGCTGCCCGTTGAATTAGCAACGGGTGAAGCTGAGGAAGCACCGTCTCTGCAGTTCCATTCGCAGTGGTGTATAGTCTAGTTCTCAGTAGGTGCCCTCGTATAAGTCGGATCATAGTGGAGTTATACTCGGCTCGTTTCAAGATGCATTATGGGATACCAAAGATTTTCATGTCGCAAAAAATTGTTGCACGTCTTCCAACATTGTAAAGTTTTGTCTCTACAATCATGTACAATTGATCATGTCAGAGCCTCCCACTTTAACTCTTGAACAGTTTCGCAAGGCCATTAAAGATGTTCTGCAATTTGAATTGGAGTCCAAGAAGGAGCAACAACGGCATTTCATTCTCAAATTGGTTGAGACAAACAATGAATTGTTTGACGAGCTAAATGCTGAAGCAACATCACCTGAGGATGGCAAACTATATGCAGAGACAATCGAAGAAAACAAGATGAGTTTGCTTGAGCAAATCAGTCGAGTGGAAAGCATTAATCTGGAGTTAGTAGAGAGAGGGTTGATGAGTAGTGAAGATAAGTCGAAGGAGGAGCAAAAATTGCTTGATGAGATAAATAACACCGACAAAAGTACTCAAAAGGCAGAACCAAAGATTGTCGAAGATGAAAAGGAAGGAGGAATAATGCTTTGATGGGCAGAGGCAATTCAACAACAACGCTGTCATCCACATGCTTCACGATAGAGGTATTTTGTACCATGATGCATCTATCTACAAGTCGTATATACAAAATCACTTTCTAAATGATTTGGATTCTCTTCCAAACAACTTATCCAAGAATGGCTTCTCATCCAAAGTGATGGGGTCTTCTGGTCGTTTCAACACCAACATCCAAGTTGTGCTCAAATGTGCTCTTTTCTCCAAAGTAATGTCTAGATTAGCCTCATCAACTAGCTCGCCGATATCCAAATTCCATCTACATTTCCATTTCTTCATTCTCTTTTCAGATCTGAAATCTAAATGATTATTGATGAAATCCCATTTTGATCTTCCATGTTCAAGCAAAATTATCCTTCCTCCTGGTTTAAGCAATTTTGCCATGTTTCGTAACACTTGCACTGGATCCTCGTGGCAGCACAAACCAAAAGCCTCTACAACGGTGTCGTATTTCAAAGAATTATCGTCAGGTGCCATTTTCAATAAGTCCTCAGCCTTCCCTTGTGTAAACGCAACCTTTTTAAAGTTGGGGAAAGCTTTTTCGAATTTTTCCTTTGTCACTTCAACCATGTTCTTTGATGAATCGAGAAACGTAATTGACCTGACTTTTTCAATATACGAAGATAAATATGGGATGTTTCTACCAGTTCCACAAGAAACTTCCAATACGTCGCCTTTGACATGCGACATCAACCATCTTCTTCTTATACCCATAAAGATTCCACGCTCTTCCCACTTCACAGCATCGTCATATTCTTTTGCCTTGGCGTCATAAAAGTCGGTGGTATCTTCAGGTGCTGCAATGGACGAATTGTCAGAGTTTACCTTGTATTCTTCCAGCACATCTTGCAAAATAGGTGCTTTCTTCTTCTTGCTACTGAACCTTGCTTGTTTCAGATACCAGTCGTCTAACTCTTCGGGACTAGGGTTAAACATCTCCCCTGACAAGAAGTTCTTGCGTCTAAATTCTTTCCGCATGAGCTGGTAGATCTTGTACTTTTTCTGCTCCAATGGTCTTAACTTATCAGTCTGGCTTAACGACTTTAAAGCTAAGTATTCATACTCACTTAAGGACTTGGGATCGTTGGCGTATTTTTCACGTATGATTTTGAGTTGTTTGTCTTCGTAATAACGATCCCGCATGTAAAAATACAATGGAATGAATGCCACAATTATAGCACTGAGATAGATCTTCGGCATAGTCTTATCCTGAAAATACTCGGATTGCACGTACTTGACCAATTTGCCAAACTTGGAAGTGGGCTTTGCATCTTTCTTTGGTTGAGATTGTTTGACACGGAATGGATCAGACGAGTATGAACGAAACAGTAAAAGTGTTGAAGGCTTGAGCACACTGCAGCGTAGTAGCGGCAGCTTCTGCGACGACGTGACAAACCTGGAGATTACCGTGTACATGTTCACCAATTTGACCTCTTTGCTTCTTTGTCTTAGTTTCACTCTCTGGTGATTTTTCAAAGGTCGTGTGTATTTGGCGTATGTACAGTAGATTGTATTTTTTCTTTTCAACTTTTCATTTGGTGGAAAACTTCAAACAATTGATGGCAAATTGAAAAAACAAAGACACCACTACTACACGCTAACACCACGCACACCCAATATCTCAGAAGCACGCATAACATTCACTCAAGATGTCAGATAAAGCATTACTAGAGGAAGCAAGAGAGGCTGTTAACAAAAAGCAGTTTGATGTGGCTGAAACCAAGTATAAAAAGATTCTAGAGGATTCAAAACAAGAAGCTTCCACGTCTGCCAAAGTGTTGCAACTTCAAGAGAATGCCATATTAGAATTGGGAAAGATTTACAGAACTTTGGATCAACCTCAAAAACTATTGCAAGTGATAACAGACTCCAGGCAGTTATTAGGCAATTTCGCCAAGTCAAAGACAGCAAAGATTGTTAGGACTTTGATCGAGTACTTCGACAACTTGACGGATGCATTGGATGTTCAGATCGAAGCCACAAGACAATCAATTGATTGGGCAATGGAATCGAAACTATCATTTTTAAGGCAAAGTTTGCAATTGAAGCTTAGTGACCTTTTGTATCAAAAACATCAATACCATGAGGCATTAAAGTATATAAATGAGTTGTTGAGAGAGTACAAAAAGTTGGATGACAAGTCCTCGTTGGTTGAAGTCCAATTGTTAGAAAGCAAAATCTACCATGCATTGCGAAATATTGCAAAGTCTAAAGCCGCATTAACCAGTGCCAGAACGTCAGCAAACTCGATTTACTGCCCGACTTTGTTACAAGCAGAATTAGATTGTCAAAGCGGGATACTAAACATGGAAGACAAGGATTACAAAACTGCATTTTCCTATTTCTATGAAAGTTTTGAAGGGTTCAATTCTCAACAACTGGATGAAAACTCCAAAACAGCCGTTAAGGTTTTAAAGTATATGTTGTTGTCAAAAATTATGTTGAATTTGATTGACGATGTCAATAACATATTAAAGAACAAAAACATGGCTCAATATCAATCAAAGGACATAGACGCAATGAAGTCAATTGCCGTGGCGTACTCCAACAGATCATTAAAAGAATTTGAAAACAGTTTGATTCAATACTCAACAGAATTGAAATCTGACGACATTATCAAGAACCATTTCAATTCTTTGTATGACCAATTGTTACAAGTCAACTTGTTGAAAATTATAGAGTCATACGAGTGTGTTGAGTTGGAGCATATTGCCAAAGTGATTGGATTAAATGTCAAGCAAGTTGAAGGTAAGTTGAGTCAAATGATTTTGGATAAGGTTTTCTATGGAGTTTTGGATCAAGGTAATGGATGGCTTATTATTTACGACGAGCCAAAGAAAGATGGAGCATATGAAGCGTCGTTAGATTTGGTGAAAAACTTGTCGGGTGTCGTGGACTTGTTGTATGAGAAGGCAACTGCATTAAATTAGATTAGTATAACTTAATCGTAGTCCTATAAACAGTATAAACCCTGCTTTCCTTGCTCTGTGGCAATAGCCGACAATTGACCTACTTTGGCCAAAAACTCTTGCAACCTCCCACTAGTTTCAAAGCATTTTAGATAATCATTGACACCATCGTTAGCAACTTCCCCAATCAAGTTGAAAGCCAACCTAATATACTTCCAATCCTTCATTCTAGCGTTTTCATAGATTGTGATCAACTCAATAATCAAGTAAGGCACGTATAAAGTTCTAAACTCCATCAACATGGGATCCAGGAAATCTTTAAGCCAACTCGAAACCAAGTTTGTCATGAGCTTAGTGGTTTTATTGAGTGACGCCTCCACTGTTGATCCATCATAAGTGCTCAGGCCAGCATGGAAACTTCTCCACTGACTCAACAATCTCAACCCTTCAACAAAATTTTCATAATGTATCAACTCAAGCTTTGTATCTTCACTGATTTCATCATTTTCTGCACCCATTTTCTGAACGTTGTAATCCGAAACAAGATTTTTGAAATTTTTGTCTTTGGAGAATCTTTTCAAACTTGCCAATTTACCCATCATGAGAAATCGCCTTATGATAGTAATGGTTGATTCTATAGCATCCTCGAACATGCGATTCTCATAGAACAAATCGACTGCATTGCATAGTCTCGAATCTTCTTTGCTGATCGAATCATCTAGGTCTTCATCGAAAATCACAATTGCACCATTGCTTTGCTTGTAATAAGGTGCTGTCTCCTCAATCTCCCGTTCAACAATACTTTTCAACACGTTTTCAAGTTTTTCCTTCGGAGCATCATCTGCTACAATCACAGTATCGTCATCAACGTGTAGGGAAGCAACTTTTTTGGCAACATGTAGCTGTCTAGCGCGTTCTTCTTTATCAGTGATGGCAGTAAGTATCGAGTAGTATGCCTTTTTGGCGTCTTCTTCATCAGGAATAAGTGACAAATATAGGGGCGCCAAGTCGGCTTGGTTCGAATCAAACAATCTTGACACATATTCGGTGATTGCATTGCCTAAATCTTTTGGGTTTTGGTATGGCTTCACTAATGCAAGAAATATTCCCAAGTGTGTCAAAATCCTAAGGACATTGTTATCGGTGTTTTTGTTCACATTTTTGATCAATGATTCAACTTCATTGATCATCACAGAGGCTGATATGTTTCTGATAAGGTGTGTGCTCTCCTTTTGTGCATTCGTTCCAGCGGCTGAGGATACAATTGTCAAGACATCCTTTGTAGATTTTGCTTGTGGAGGCGGTATGTGAATATTATCAACTGATTTGTGCTTCTCATTTTTTAAATATTGATACACGAGGAGCTGATTAATCAAAACATTCATGTACTCATCATAAGAGGCCGATGCAATTTCCAAATTGCCACTAATATCGCCTCCACTCAAGTACGTGTAGATCAACCTCTCGAATTGACTTAATCGTGGGTTCTGAGACAACTTGTAAACAAGTTTGATCCAAGTTGACTTAACCATCTTACTCTGCTGTAAGGTATCGCTCATGTCATCACTGTCATCCAACCCTCCTGTAAGAATGAGTGCCATTGCAAAATTACCAGTATCTTTAGCATAATCTATTGCACTTTTAATATGTCCTAAAAGAACAAACTTGTAAATAACCTCAAAAATCTCTGCGTCCTTCTCTTCATCAGCTGGCTCAATTCTTTGATCAGTTCTCAATGGTGCATCAACATCAAGGTTTTCTACTAAATCAAGATCGATATCTTTTCCAACTAATGGTTTATACTGTGCAGTGCTAACAGCGATCCTAGTGTATGACCACTTGTTTCGAGGATTCAAATTATCCTCGCTATCAGGGATCAATACATCTGGAGTGTTGTCTTGTAACCAACGCAATATGCTTGTCAACTCTTCAAGCTTTTGCTCTTGCTCCAGCTCATTAGGAATCAAACGTGTGATGTACAACTTTTCCACTAATCTCCATAACTTCATTTCAAGCTCCCAATTCTCGAACTCTTCGGGTGAGGAAACTCCATTGTACACTTCCTCTTCTTTTACTTTAAATGCCTTTTCTGATGCTATAGCGCTAAACTGTTGGACAATCTCAAAAAGTTGGTGTACACGATCTTGAAGAATTGAATCGTCGAATGAATTGTCCTCATGGGACCTCAATTTAGGTAGTTGATGCTCCAAAACTTTCGCAAATTGCCCGTAAATACTGACTGAGCCGTCTGAAAGCATCGGATCTTGTGATCGAGGAGCCATCGTGTGAGGCAATTAGAGCTGAAGTGATGTGTACTTTTGGTATTGTGTTGGTGTGTGTGTGTGCTTTTTTTTTTGTCTTCTTCGCTCTACTGCATTGCAATTTCCATTATTTGTGATAATACTCTACATGTAATATGAATGATTCTCTATACACCCTGACTTAACAAACGTGGGTCCATCACAAACAAGGAGCTATGGATCCTTCCCACACACATGTTACAAACTTTCAGAACCTGGCATTGTTTCCATAGGAGAGAATCGTGTGGATCGTGCTTTACCAGATATGGAGTTTGCGTCATCGTCCAATCCGTCACTTTCATTCTTGATCAAAACGTGATTGACAATAGCTTCATTGCGTTTGTGCTTCGCTTCTAATCTTGCCTTCACATCCAAATATGTATCTTGATCACAGCTTTCATCATTTTGCTCTTGGTACAACTCCTCTTCGTCGTCATCAAATTTTCTGCCTCGTGAATCTTCTCCGAGACTTTCCTTTGTATACCTTCCGTTATCCATCAATTTCTTGTAGTCGTTTTCCTTTTTCACAACCTCTTCGTTCAACTTTTGGATAATTGAGTCCTTAACTAAACTTTCTTCTTTAATACGATCCAATCTATGCGATAGCTGGACTTCTTTTTCACTCTTCTCGTCAATCTTGAGCTGTAGGTTTTGAATCCTGTGATCGTACTCCCTCTTCAATCTAGCTAAGTTGGAATCGTGATCTTTAAACATTCGTCTCTCTTTATCCTTGAACTCTTCACTCAATTCTTTTCTCTCTTGATCCTTTGCTGTAATGGATTTTTTCAATGAATCAATCATCCTGTTTAAATTGTCAACCTCCATCTTTAGCTTTTTATTCTCTTCTTCAATGACCAACTGTTTTCTCGGACTGGCCTCCTTTGGTAACAGAGAGTTCAATCGATTAGAATCTGCGTTCAATCTCTTCAGCTTTAATTCTACTTTACTCGGTAGTTTGACCTTGTTTATCGACTCCAACTTTGATTGAAATTCATTCTTGTGCCTGGTAAGACTTGGAGGGAGAGTTTGTTGTGGCTTATTATCTTCATTCAAAGGACTCAAAAATGCCAAATCTTCAACATTGTTCTCCCTCATAAGCTTCTCTATATTGGCATGTAGTTTCATATTCTTTTGTTGTTGTGTGTTCAAATAATTATCATCAGTCATGGTTATTTGTTGAAGCCTAAACTATGCAGGCACTGTGTTTGTGGAAAAGGCTTAAACCGCGTTTTCGTTTTGTTTTCACATTTTGTGGAGTTTAAAAACAAAAACACATTTTCATCATCATAACATCTTCCTACAACATACAATACAAACTGGCTTCGCAGAAGGGTCACCGCCGCAGATGTCATCAACAAAAAGATTGATTCGAAGACAGTCTCTAATATCCAAGTTGCAGTCCTTCCCATTTGACTTTTATTTATATTTAAATGAATTGCGATTATCAATTGATTGGGATGAATATGCAGTGTCAATCGGATTACCCACTGGTATTGGTATATGTTCATTGTCATTTGTTATACAATCAATATTGTCGTATTACAACTCAATAAACAAACGATCAAAAAATATACTATTCGATTCAAACTACTACCAATATGAAAATACGAAGTCATTAATTAATTCTGGACGACAATTGCATGACTATGAGATTAGTACCTCAACTACAAACACCATAATGTGGATATTCAATGTTTTTCAAAGCATCATTGTATTTGTATCCTTATTGAATATGTTTTTGATATTCACTAGCAAGAAAGATTATCAACTTTTATATCACAAGACGAAACCAAAATATAAATCGACTGTCCATCCTGCTAATCGAGAATCATATTTGTACTTGTTGTTATACTATATTGTTGAGCTCTTCTCAAAAGACCCTGAGAATGAGAATGAAGAAGAGGATACAGTGGATGATACAAACGCGATAGAGGATGGTGAATCTTGGCAATTACGAGTATGGCAACCTTCCAAGTTTTCATTGTACTTGTACGTTGGTTTGAACCCAATTAATAGCTTTATTATCGGCAATTTCACCTTACAATTTTCATCATTGAGTATCATCGGATTGATACTTGTCGTTTCAGTTTCCAATTACAAGTTGATCGATTGCTTCTTAGGGTTAATTCAAGACAAACAGATTATTTACCAAGAGACATTTAGTGAGTTTAATAACAAGTTTGTCAAGCCGAAGACAAATATATTGAAAAAGGATGCAATGGTGGATGCTACATTGGGACCATTATACTCGTCAGTATTAGTGAATCACCAACCATATACATTCACAAAACTGAAAGTGTTTACGACGCATGATTCAAAGGGAAAGGAGGTGAAAGAATTTGTGGAGGGTGATGAAAAGCAGGCAAAACCTATAACGTATCAAGAGGAATTTTACAGACACGGAAGCAAATCCCATAGCCGGCCAATAAGTCGATTGTCCAGTCGTCAATCGAGTATTTACGATCACACAGAGATGCAGGCGCTTCCACCATTTGCTTTTCGAAGGGTTCCTGAATATGCTTCTTCGACACCTTTTCAAGGACAACAACACTCATCTTTCGGTCGCATGCAAAGTCCTAGTCCCTCACGATACTCTAACAACGCCAGTTACAATAGGTCGCCAAGTCCCAACAGAAGTACATTAAATCATCGATTGAGTCCACAAAGACTATCACCTGGCAAACCCGATTTAAGTCATCCGAGAAGAGACAGTATTGGTCATTCAAGTTTACATAGCTCGCCTTCATTTCATCGATCGCCATCACCAAATAGAAGCTCCGTATTCTATCGCAGTCCATCTCCTTCTCGACCTGCTGATTCTAGTAGGAGACAAGGCTGGAGGTGAGGTCAAAAAAAAAAAATGCAAAAAGCACAGTCCAGTCAGTGGCTCTTAAGATATATTGCAATCTATTAACTTGTCTATAAATCATGAAATCCAAATATATAGTTTGATAAAGTCTTTAATACACTCAATTTTGGTTTCTTTTGCTCGTCGTTTTTACTCTCATCTTTCTTATCTTTTGAGGATACAAAATAATGAGATTCTTCTTTAGGGTTTAGTGAGTTCACATAAGTTGATTTGTTTGCTCCTGATGGAGAAGATGAAGATGGAGGGGTGATTACTTGATTCTCAATCCCACTTGATTTCTTTTCCTGCTCAAATGCTGATTTTAATGGCATTGATAAGTTACCGTTTCCAATATCTTCATTCACAAACACCTTCTTCTTCTCCAATTTGTCAATGACACTTTTGTGATATGGGACAACACCAAGCAAGTTGCCATTGAATATACAACCATTCTCTTGTAATGCATTCAATGCTGAATTATGATTGTCGTAGGTAATTTTTATCCAGTTGGTGCCGGTATAGATACTGACATTTTTCTTCTTCTTCTCAAGATTGCTCAATAGGTTCCACGCTTCATTTCCTGAAGAAAGATCGGTGAAATTTTCAAGAATCGTACCAAATTGTTTGAAATATTGAATGATTTGTACTGAAGTATTTTCTGGGTATCCAAACACAATAATTGCATTTTCAGACACATCAACTACACTCTTTGTCTTGTCTTCCCTTTTTTCCCTCTCAGCTTTACCATCTCTTGCTTCAAAACGTTTGAACAAGTTGTTAAACTCTTTTGGATCTTTACTGATGAGATCTGACTGTTTTTTAGTGGGTTTATTTACCCCAAATGTATCCTCATCCAAGTCATAAACAGACTTTAAAGGTGGCGCATCTGTAGGCGCATCCAAACTTTCAACCACACCATCATCGTTTTTAAAACTTTCATTCATAGAATCGTCGAATCGACTTAAATCTCCTCCAACTGATTCGAATAACGCACTTAAGCTTGTGTTTGCCCTGTCTAGCATATTACCATTTGTTATAGTGTTTCTTCTGTTGTTTCCAAACGAAACTACATTGAATTGGTCGTTGGATACTAGCATTGATGATTGGGATTCATTATTGCTTTTGTTTTTGGAGGTACCTGGTGCGCTTATTTGGAAATTCAGCTTTTTGTGAGGTACTAAGTGGTTAGGAATAATTCTCTTTTTGTGATTGTGTTGAGACTGTAGCCACGCGGGTTGTTCTTGTTGTTGTTGTTGAAAAAGCTGAGGTTGGTTGGACGATTGTTGTTGAAGCTGTTGTTGTTGAAGCTGTTGTTGTTGTGGTGGTTGTTGTTGTGGTGGTTGTTGTGGTTGTGGTTGTGGTTGCTGCTGCTGATGCTGCTGTTGCTGATAGGATAACTGACTCCCATTTCCAGGGTAAAGAAATTGAGTCTGTGGTTGACGATTGAAAAGGGTTGACATAAGATAAATAGAGTTGACGGTATCTTGGGTTTCGTTAGGTTGAGACTAGAGCAGTAGTATCTCTACTTTCTCTCGATGTTGTTTTTACAAAGAGCAAAGAAAAAAAAAAAGAAAAGTGCAATTTGGTAGCGATGTTGTCAGCCATATTTCACGGTTTAGTTGTTACCACCAAATGTTTCCCTTAAGTAGTAAGTCTTTGGTTGTGTTGGTGAAATTAGGTTCGATTGATCTCTACCTTTGACTTTCGATACAGTTCAGTGACCCTCTTGTATCCTCAGAAGAAAGAGATGCCTGCCTCCCTATATTTCTTTACTTGTTATCAATGGCTCAAGTGTATTATTGCATACTACAGAACCACAATATGTCTTCATCTTCTTTTACATTAAATGGCAAATAGTGACAAAGTAGTATGACAGGTATGATGCTACAAACATTCGTACTCCTTTTTTCGCAGCAATTACCGACATGAAAAATTTCCAATGCGATGGAACTGAAAGAGGAACAAAAAAAAAAGGATAGAAAGCCGCAAATGAGAAGAGACGCCTAAACACACCTACTACTACACACCCTTCATCATCATGCTACTATCTCCTGCTGAAAAACAATATCTATACGATTCATTAAGTCTGTCTTCAGTAATAAGACCAGACTCTCGTTCAGTTCACCAATACAGACCTCTAGAAGCAACAACATCGTTTTTACCTGGATCCAATGGATCATCAAGAATTAGGTTACTGGAAGGAAGTGAATGTATAATTAGCATCAAGGCCAAAGTGGTACCTATCGACCCAGATGTATCCAACTGTGACTCTTTATCCAATCTAATTGATGTTGATGTTGACATCTCTGGATATCGAGACGATTCCAACTACATATCCAATTTGAAATTTCAATTGATCAACTTATTATATCAGAATTTCCCTCATTTGGTTTTACAGTTAACATCACGGTATGCATTCAAATTGTTCATCGATTGCGTAATTATTAGTCACCTGTCTAGTCCATTAAGTTTAATAAGTTTGGCAACTTATTTGGCTTTGAAAACTACAAGATTGCCATTATTAGTTAGTGACCCCAATGATTTACAAGTGGCTGAATATCCTACATTTTCCGATGATTGGGATAATTCAAGGACAATTGAAGAAATAATGATGGATAAGGGTATAGGAAGTGTGTTCAAACCACCCATTTTTATTGCTATTGGTGTCGTTGGTAAAAATTTGATTTTTGATCCATCAGTTGAAGAAGAACAAGTTTTGGAAAATGGTGTTGTTGTCAGTTTTTACAATAACAAAGTCATTACTCCTATAACCAATGGAAATTTTGCTATAAATTCAAACAACTCCAATTTTAAAGGATTGAATAAATCGGTATTGATACAATGTGTTACCTTATGTAATCAATATTGTCCAGCCATCATCAAAGCTTTGGATACATTGGTTCAGCAAGAGAGTGATCAGGGTGAAGTGACTATATTCTAATAAAGTTCTATGTTCTATTTGGATAAAAATAAACGTATTTACGCTCTTTCCTCACCTTTAACAGTGTTGCGAGGAATACGCATGAACAATTATTGCTGTTGCTGTTTGAATATTCATTGATCTAACAATACCAACTTGTTTGATCTCCACACAAAAATCAAGTTCGGCTAATAAATCCCCTGGTATACCTTCTCTTTCTCTACCTAACAAGATCAATGACTTTTGAGGAAACTTCAAATCATTGTTTAACTCCACTGACTGATCAGTTTGTTCGAGCCCAATCAAAGTATACCCTTCCTTCTTTTTCTCTAATAAATAGTCTCTAATATTTTCTGGTATAACTTCAATCATTGGCATCCATTGATCAGCAGTAACTGCAACGTTTTTGAATTGTGGATGCTTGCTTATTGACATGTCATGAATTGTTAATAATCCAGCTCCCAATACATCACTTAATCGGCAAATACCACCCAAATTTGGAGGTTTATCGACAAGCGATGCAACCACAATTAGATCACTCCGCATGAGCTCCTTGCTAACACTGGTGTTGTTATCCACATCCATTATTGCATTCCATGCACCACTTTTTGTTTGTAAGGGCTGTGATTGAGTTACGGACTCGATAGGGGAAATTATTGGTTTCTTTTTCATGAGTTGTTGTGCAGTCCAAATATCCTTCTCGTCATGGCCAACTGGATGCCTCAAATGAGCAATTTGTGATTGTGATAAATTCTCCTTAAATTGTGCTTCAGTTATGAAATCAATATCATCTCGGTCGGTTAAACGTAGTACAATTCCTCCAGCCAATGCCACCAAAGTCAAGTCATTGACAATATCCCAAAGCAATGCATCACCACTCCTGAATTGACCAAATGAGTCTGAAGTTGTGGCTGAGTGGTGCAAATTGGCAATTATGCTCTTGACGTTAGCATCTATTGGTAAATCTTTCTTGGAGATTTCATTTTGAATGGAAAGGACTAAAGATAGTGAAAAATGACGAATCAATTTCTTCAGTGAAGTTGCTCCTGGGACAACAATGTTGATAAATTTCGTCAAGACTTCACCTTCTTTAGTTGAATCAAATTTGCAAATCATGAGAAACAAAATTCGTAAATAAGATGTTGCAACTGCTGGTTTCAAATTACTCATGTTGGTTGTCAACTCATCAAAAATTCTCTTCGTCCATTCTTCATTATGAAGCAAATTGTACGCAAGAATCCATTCAATATACATTCTCACTAATGGACTTGGCTCGGTTGATATACGCTGAAGAACAAGATCAAAATCAATCTCAATCTTGTCAACAAGTGAGTTCAAAATCGTGTAAAGTTGTAAACGATTCCATTCCTCAAAACTATCAGTAGTACGAAGTGGATTGAAAAGGGAATACTTATCTTCATTTTTAACAATGTAATTGTAGATACTTTGCGCAAAATCAGTGGATTGAATCGAATTGAATATGGCCATGAGGTTAACCCTTGAACTCACTTCTTCCGGTCCATATGCGTCTTGGTAGATGTTGGATGGCGTATTTAATGACACCTGCTTGTCGTATATATCCGCCAAAACCTCAACCACCTTGAAATACGACGTCTTTGCTTGATAAACCAAGAACCCACTGACCAAAACTTCGGGCAACCATTCTAGTTTTTCAAATTGCTCTTGGTTGGATAGCTGAGCATTTACTAAAGCTTGAGTGAGTGCTGGTAATAAACTACGTCTTGTCCTCGAATGTTCCAATACTGATAAGCACAATAACCTCAACTGTGATGCAGATTCGTGATGGTAAATGATTTGTGGATGCAATAATGTTTTTATTATGGAAAGCTGCAAATCCCTTTGGCTTAGATGCAATCTACCCGATTCAACTACTCCGAACCATAATTGAGAAAGGAAACCAACAATTTCAATATCTTGGTGCACCTCTGATGATGTTTCAAGATGGTGTTGAATCAACTTTACCATGGCATAGTTTCCGCTATAACTGGAAGAGCTAGAATCAAACGTGTTGAAAGCAGCTGGGAAAAATGTGGAATTTTTTTGAAAGCTGGTTTGTAATGTAGTGTAGTATTCTCCATCAATCCTGTCCTTGATCTTGTAAAAAAATTTATCCATTTTAGTCATTTCATCGGTATTTGTTAGCAAGTTATTCTTGAGATTAACTAGAACCTTTGGATCTTCAAATTGAAAATTGGAATTTAAAAAGACGTTATTAAAAAGTTTCATCTTGAAGTAAACATTGCTTAGGGTTGTTAAATCTTTTGATTGCAAGTCTTTCTCAATTTGAGACCACAATTGAAGGATCTTGTCGTGTGGTGGTATTGCAAAATCAAACTCTGTATAGTCGGCATTAGAGAGGCACTCCACAACAGCAATATCGTCCAGATTTACCAATTCCTGTAGCTCCTCAGCAATCGACTTTAGTGTAGCTTTTCTAAAGCCGGATTCTAACAACTTGGCCAATAACAACGGTTCTGTTTTTGACAAATAAAATGTCTGACTTGAGATATTGAGTAATGACACTTTCAAATCAACAGTGTCACTACGTTCAAGAAACTCCTCCAATCCCTCATCATCCGCAATGTAATTCTCAAAAAGACTCAAGTTTTCACGCAACAATGTAAATCCATTGAATTTAATGAACTTGTTCAATAATTGTAGAAATTTGTGCAAGTCTGGCTTGAAATTAAGCAACAAACGCAAATTTAATGTTTGACTATATGTTTCGAGTAATGCACCCTCTGATTTTATTTCAAAGAGTTCCAATAATGGCAAATCATGAACCCCGTATTGCAAGACTTTCTTCTCTCGCAACCCTTCGACCAATCCATTCATTATCAAAATTCTTGTAGGAGAAAAGTTGTGTTTGAAATCGGCACAAACACGTAAGATAGATGCAGCAACAGCTTGCATATCTCTTTCGTCCTTCAAGTTTTTCACCATGTTGGTGATCAAATCTTTCAATTGGTAAGCAAAAGGGCACTGGACTTTCCCGTTAATTACCTTCACATTCATATTAGCGGCAACCATCAAGTTAGTCAAAAAAGATTTCTCCAAGATAGGTAATGCGTCTTTGATGAGGTACAAATTTTGCAAAGGTATCGACAATAACAATCTAATGATGAGCTTTCTAACTGAGTCAATGGTTGCAGTAAACCCAGTTGATAATAAACACCAGCCCCATGATGGTTTGATCAACGAATTGGGGGATATCAATCCGGTAATGTCGATGAATCCTGCTTCAGCTTGATGGAGTGATGTGTCAATCGCCAAAATTTCATAAAGAGTGACGTATCTTGCCCATTCATTCAAATAAGCCCCAGTTTGACTCTTTTCCCATTTGATAAAATCATTGTTGAAATCACTATTGATGGATTTGATTGACAACTGTAGAATGGATGCAGAAAATTTCCTATGTTCATGAATAGTACTTGTTAAGCCCGATTGAAGAACAGCCCAGTACTTGTTTGTTTGCAAGAAACTTTGGTAATCGGTATTGTTCTGTAAGTCATTGCTACTATTGAGATACCTCAACCAAAGCGTGAGTGCTGATGATTGCTGGTATGATGACTCTGACGACTCTAATGTGAGTATGACTTTCCAAATCAAGTCAAACTGATTTGGATCATTCAGCAACAACTTGATTCGCCATCTCAACAAATTCAGTGCCTCATTTGATACCGGTTTCTCATCAATTCCCAACAATAACAAAAGTAAATGATCTATGAGGAGAATTGATTCATGAGTTTGTTTTTGAAATATCTTGCTCAATAAAGCAAATAAAACATTTAAGTCCACTTCGGAAATATCACGGTCCTCTTTTATATCACCCTTTAAGTTGAAAGACTGATAATAAGTCAATCCAAAATCAGATTTGTGTTTGTGGATGTATAGTTGAGTAAAATGCGTAGCTTGATCAAGTATTTGATCCTCCAATTTGGGCAATGCATTGATTAACTTGGACATGGAGTCAATGTATTCTCTATCAAGTAAATGTTGGTGACAGTACTCTGATAGAACTGCAAGACTCTTGTCGTTAATCTCCACTTCGTGCAAGAGTTCCACCAAAATATCCACATCGTCGTCATTGTTAGTTAAGTTCGTAGAAAGATTGTCGATAATTTCCAATTGTTTATCTTGACCAATGTATTTGCTGATCAAAGATGCAGAACTCATGACTTATAGTAGAGGAATTAGTATCCGTTGATACTAGGTTATATAGCGAATGTTGTTGCTAAAAAGTTGGTTGTAAAAATCAAGACTCTCTATTAGAGAATAAGAAAAAAATAAAATAAAACGTGATGCGCATCGAAGGAAAATCCTGCGCTACCGAATGATCTAGACATAAGTTTGTTTGAATACAAGGTGATGATTCACCACATTGTCACTAAAAACGAATTCTCTGAGAATTGCTTTGTTGGTGAGTTAAGATTGCTGTTAAAACATTCGCAGCTGCTTTGTGCTGGACATCATTATGTCTTTATCGAAACCCTTTTACTTAAAGCGAATGTGGCCCTCGATGTAGGATCACAGAACAGATGCAGCAAATCTAACAGGATGAGATTTGATAAATTTTAATGATTGTAAATTGCGCTACACGACGGTGTTGATGAATAAAAAAATGTAATTTTGAAAGAACTACCCTAAGCTGGACTCAATGACGCAATAAACAAAATAGTTCCAGCCACTGCTTAACTCAAATGTATCCCAAATTGTGGGGGAGGGACGATTGCTGGTGTGTGCGGTTCCCTTATGTGTAAGTAAATGACGACGATTTCGCCATTGTGATTGCATGAACGGCGTTTTAGCATTTCGCAAACTGCAAATAATGCAAGAGGGAACAAAGGTCACGATGTTTACGATAGTGCAATAAATACGAGATTTCAAAATGAAAGAACTAGTGGATCTGTAGATCATCTTTGAGTTGTGAGCAACCCCCGCTTCTTTTTTCCTTTCCTCCCCTTAATAAAGGAGGTCTCAATCAATTCGCTTTAATTACCACCCTAGTGTTTAAAGTAAAGTTAAGCGATCTTTCTCTCTTTTAGAGAAAAAAAAAAAAAAAAAAAAAAAAAGAAAACAGAAAAGAAAAGAAAAGAAATTGGAGTTTGTTATAGCGAGATTATGATACGTTTTCAATTTTTGTATTACTTCATTCGGTAAGTGGGGCGTAATTTCTCTAATACTTCTACTTTTGTGTAGCAATTGACAATTTTTCGGAGTTTTTTGCTAAAAACGCCGTACACTTCATTTAATATAGGGAAAACTTTATACTTTAATTTCTTTCGTGGAAGCTTATGTTGAACTGTGATATGCTAAAGCCAAAGCCTCTTGTTAAGGGCTATACCTGGATAGGTAGATATATACACTGCTGCTTAACATCTTTAAATAAGCATTAAACTCATCTCAGGTTCACTAATACCTTTGAAGAGCTTGCCATTCAGAGGCGTTTAAGGTTTCTTAAGATCATTGTCTACATAGTGAAATAGAAATAGTTGAGATAGCTACTAAAAAAAAAAAACGTTTGGTTAGTGTTGTTTCTTTTTTCAATTTGAATATGATCATTGTAACATTGGAAGTGATCCTCTTCATAACATAGCACAAGATGCCTTTACCTTACTTTACATATCCGTTCCAGTAGTGCTCAAATGTGGGGAGTAAAAAAGAAAGCTCGAGCAGTATCTGTATCTCTGCTTAAAATATCAAGTATTTTCAACTCGCTTGTTTACACCCGGATTAGTTTTCCTCTTCAGTCATCGGATCAACCACTGAGGCGTGTTTATGTTTGATGACTCTTCCTGAAGGTCGCTTTTATTATCACTCTGGTAAAGTATTCGATAAGTTTTGGAATTTTAAAGAGAGATAGATAACATATATCTACACAATTTTTTCAATTATTGATAACCAATTTTGTGTCTCTATTACATGTTTTCTTTTTGTTCAATAAAGAGAGGGAGAGGAGGAGGAAGGGGACAAAACGAGATGTTTTGTATTACAGATACCACATAAACATCTTTGTTACTCTTGTTTTATCTATTAGCTGACTAGTAACGGAAACAGAAACCATTTCACAATCAAATTCTTTGTCATATATAATGCACTAACATTTCCCTTCCACATTGTCCTTCACTGATAATACTCCAATTCCAAACATCGACACAGTAATTAATAATGGGTCTCAAGGATAATTTGGAAAAAATTGGCGTTACCCGGAAACAGATCTATCGTGGATCGTCAGCATCATTAAATATAGCCATATCCAATTCGCAAATTGTTGAAGTTGATGAAAAAACCGGTAAAGTTTTATCACGTACAAATTCCGAAGCAAGTGCCCATACATTTCAACCAGAAACACTAGAAAGAGGTTTAAAATCAAGGCATGCACAATTGATTGCTATTGGTGGTGCTATTGGTACTGGATTATTTGTTGGATCAAGTACAGCTTTAGTCACTTGTGGACCAGCTTCACTTTTTCTTTCTTATGTTATCATGTCCTCGGTGGTTTACTTTGTCATGCAAATGTTGGCCGAAATGACAATTTTTTTACCGGTACCAGGAAATGGTCCGTTGGCATTCATTAACGATTGTTTATCTCCATCTTTTGGATTTGCATTTGGTTGGAACTACTGGTATGCTTTTAGTGTATTGGTGGGGGCTGAAGTCACTGCAGCTGCAGTTGTTATTGAATATTGGACCAAATCCGTGAGTACAGCGGTGTGGATTACCATCTTGTTGGCATTAATCATAATTATGAATATGACCTCGGTTAAATTCTTTGGTGAAGCTGAGTTTTGGTTTGCTTCGATAAAAATTATTGCCTTGGTGGGGTTGATTATCTTGAGTATTGTGTTGTTCTTTGGTGGAGGACCGAACCATGACAGATTGGGGTTCAGGTACTGGAAACATTCACCATTCAAAGAGCATCTTACTGGAGGCTCTACAGGAAGATTCTTAGGTTTGTGGACTGCTATCATCAAGTCAGGTTTCTCATACATTACATCACCAGAATTAGTATCTACCACCATGGGAGAAACTGTTGCTCCAAGATACAATGGTGCTAAAGCATCTCGTCGTTTTATTTGGCGTTTAATCTTTTTCTATGCTTTGGGTACTTTGAGTATAAGTGTCATCGTTAGCTCCAACGATAAGCAATTGTTTGGTGGTGCTTCTGATGCATCCGGCAGTGCATTCACTGTTGCCATAAAAAATGCTGGTATAAAGGGGCTTAACCATGTTATTAATGCTGTTATTTTAACATCAGCCGCATCAGCTGGTAACTCGTTCTTGTACTCGGCATCAAGAGCAATCTTTTCCATGGCTCAAAGAGGTAAAGCACCAAAAATATTCACAACTGTTAACAGATTTGGTGTTCCCTACTATGCTGTTGCCATCTCATCAATTTTTGGATTTTTGGCATACTTGAATGTTTCCTCCTCCTCAGCAAATGTCTTTAACTGGCTTACAAACATTTCCACCATTTCTGGATTCTTGGCTTGGTTAGCTTTAGGGTTCACTTATCTCCGTTGGAGGAAAGCCATTGCTTTCCATGGTCTTAGTGGTAGAGTTCCATACAAATCGAAATTGTTACCTTATGGTGCCTACTACGTCATCTTTATGATGTCTATAATCACAATCACCAATGGATATGCCGTGTTTTTTGATTTCAATGGTGCTGATTTTGTTGCTGCTTATGTTACTTTACCCATTGTTATCGGGTTATACGCTGCCCATCGTATTTATGATTATTGGAAGAATGGAACCAAGAGATGGTTGGTTCCTATTGAAGAAATTGACTTGGTAACGAACTTGGACTTGGTTGAAGAAGAGGAACAAAATTATGAGCCTCGTGTTCCAAAGAATTTCTTACAAAGATTTTGGTTCTGGTTAGCCTAAAGAGAAATTGGAGGGTATATGTATTGTATTTTTTAAATAGGGTGATGTGACATTGATGTGATAGCTCAAATGCGTATGGCAATCGTTTATATACATCAAGTTTAATGTGGTAAACTCCGCTTTTACTTCCAGATGCAGATGCGGGGCCATCAGAGTTACACTTTTTTGTACTCTATGTAAAACAGATCGGAAATGGCCGAGTGAGGAAATTTCACCGAGACTTCAAGCGCAACTTCAGCTGCCCATGCTTCATATGCTTAGTGTCATAACAAAAAGTTCTTCAAGTAGGAACTCTTAATTCTCACTTATATGGGTCGCAATGAGTCTGAATTCACAAATATTGTCACATGATGAAATAAAATCAAGGTTTGTCGCATATTTATAGTGCACATGCGCACGTGGTCAACTGCAAATCTACAGACCAAAATTAGTTTCAAGTGAAGTTCATTGTAGATTAATAGAATTTATTGCAGAAGGACGTGCTCTTCAACATCGTAGACAATGCTTGGTTACTTCACCCAAGGAAAAATTTTAGGTAAATCGCTCTTGACAAACAAGACTGTAGTCATCTGAATGAAATGAAAATATTCGTCCTTAAATTGATTGGCCCCAAATTATTGTGTCATAAATTTGAAACTCAATTTTGATGTAAATGCAATTTCAATTTCAAATTAATCAAGGCCCATGTGGCAAATCGTATTGTTCCAAAGAACAATAAAGCTTTCATTGTTATTGTCGTAATTACCTTTCCGGTCTGTAATTTGTTAGAACGGCATCAAAAAAATTGAGGTATAAGAAGAGCATGAAATTCACCATGAATTTTCTTCACCATGACTTTCAACTCCATCTAGCTTTACATCATCAAAATATATCTCCACCGCAATGTTGGCTGTTCCAATTGCTTTAGCTTTTGGGTTACAAGTTGTTGCTGCTACACCTTACTCGGCACCGTACTTTGGTAAATTCTTCCACGGTCAAAGAATTTCTGGTGACTCTTCATCTGATGGTAATAACTACCCAGTTCAGGATTGTTCCAGCTTTATTGAAAACACTCCTGATTCCTGGTCTTGTCACAACACTTCGGTCATTTCATCTGACAGCCAATGTTGCTTCGAGGATTATGGTATATTGTTACAAACCCAATTTTGGGATTTCAACACCACTTTGTTGGATGTTGCAGTCAACGGTTCAACTCAAGAAGTGCTTGATGCTGAGATCAGAAGCAAGATTGAAACATTTGATGACGACATCAAGTCAACCTTCACCATTCATGGGTTATGGAATGATCTTTGTAATGGATCGTACAATCAGTACTGTCAACCTGATTGGGAAGTTGACAATGCCAAGGACAATCTTACTTATCTCATTGGTGAAAAGTTTGACAAACCAGAGTTGTTGAAAATAATGCAAAAATATTGGATCAATACTCTCAAGTCAAACGTTGAATATCAGGCTAGTATAGCATTGTGGGAACACGAGTATAACAAACATGGTACTTGTATGAACACATTACTGCCATCTTGTTTTGTTGGTGACTATCAAGAGTTCGAAAATGCAGTCAATTTTTTTGAAAAGACAGTTGAGATATGGTCACAACTTGACACTTTCCAGTTCTTAGCAAGTGCGGGAATATATCCAACTGTGACAAGGCAATACAAGTTGGGTGATATTGAAGCTGCTTTGCAAAAGGCACATGGTGCATCTGTCTATGTTGGTTGCTTGAATGAGTCCATCAGTGAAATTTGGTATTATCATAATTTGCAAGGAAGCGTCTTGACAGGAACATATAAACCAATTGATTCCTTGGCAAATAGTACCTGTAAGGAAGATGTTTGGTACCTTCCCAAGTAGTCTTGGTGAAAATCGAAAAAAGTCTTTTTGTTTTAGTTTAGTTCTTTCGTTTAAGATGGTATAACACTTTGTTTAGTTGTATAGCTGTTTATACAAAAGTTGCAGAATAAAAAGTAGTTTACAACGTATACAGACCCTCTTACTGTATATATTTCCTTACAAGGAGCACAGCTGTGTGATGGATGGCTTTGCAATCCTTTGATTGGTTGCCACGTGATTCCCCTTATCTCTTTTCTAGCCACAAAAAAAAAAGGTTAAAAGGTTAAAAAAGATGAGTGGCTTAGACAACTACTACAACCACAACTTGGGCCTTTTATTTCATTTAAGTTTTGAGGACTGAAGTGTGCACTTCAAGAAGTGATAGATCTTCTTTTGTAAATACTTTTGCTCTGTTGTTGTGCCTTGTATTCTACAAACATAATACATTGATGGTGTATTACTATTGTATTGTTTTCTAAACAAAAAAAGGATCTCATTTTTCTCCTTAAATAATTAAAAAAAAAAAAATTGTACACCATAACATATAATCAACCAAAAACACACAAATATCATTTTTTTTAATCAACAATACCACCATCTATCACCTGATACTACGATACAAGAGAAACCTTGTGCACGCTCGCTATCATTGTCGCATTTACTTTTATTACATGTCTTTTTCTTAATCCCTACTGTTGTTGTTCTTGAACGTGTTCACAAATTTTGATTTTCATCACAAATGATTGAGGAAAGCTCAAGCTCTAAGGAACACAATGATGGAGGGGAAAACACTAATGACAGTTATATGCCTTCATCACAACCTAACTCACCACAGCAACCGAAAGATGACATGGATAATGTGGCAACCCACGCTTCCGTTCAAGAAGCTAACTCTGTTGACAACAGCGGCAACAACAACAACAACAACAACAACAACAACAACAACAACAACAACAACAACAACACTCTTTCTGTGCCTAATCCATCACACACTAGACGAAAACGTGGCTTGTCTTTGAGATCACAGTTGTTCAACAAGGCGTTCAACTTGCATCAAGAGAAATCATTACCAGACAATATTGATCAAACAACTACTGCAACCAAACCATTAGACAACATTGAACTTCAACCAATATCAACTCGTCTACATACAGCACCGCCTCAAATTAATGTAGATGAATCACCAGACCCATTACCAGTATATGAGTCATCATCTTCCTTTGCCAATAAATACGAGCCTTATAATGTGTTGGAATCTCATTTAACTAAATCAACCACCCACTTGACCATAGATAGCAAACGATCAAGTATCAGTTCATCATCGTTTTTGTCAAAGCGACAGCGGTTGCACAATACTTCACAAAATAGGTTTTGGAGACGACTAAACAAATTAAAGAATAAACTTTTGGGTGTTAAAGTTTCGCAATCAACAGAATGTGGAAGAATAATTCCCCTTTCCGTGAATCCAAATGGGGTTAATGATTACTACCAAGATGAATATTACTGCCCCAAATCAAAATCATACATCGATGAAAGGACTAATGATCCTTATATCAACAATCTCATCACCTCGTCAAAGTACACTGTTTATTCTTTTCTCCCAAAACAGTTACGAGCACAATTTTCCAAAATTGCAAACTGTTATTTCATGGTGGTTGCTATAATGCAAATGATCCCTGGTTGGTCAACTACGGGACAATATACCACGATTATACCATTGTGTATTTTCATGTCCATTTCAATGGCAAGAGAAGGGTTTGACGATTGGAAGAGACATGGTCATGACAAGGAGGAAAATAGTAAGCTCACTACTGTGATTAGAGAAGACGAAGAGTTGAGCAATTTCGATACCCATTCCATCAACACCATTTTGACTGAAACAATATCAGTGGTCCCAGGACGTGTCTCTAATTCAGCTGCTGGCTTGCCTAGTTTGTCAGCAAACTCTTCCCTATCTGATTTGGAAGATTCGCTCTCTTCTTCTGAAAACTTACTGTTTACCAATGCTGACGCCATGCGAAGGTACAATTTGAAAGAAATGTCTACAAAGTGGAAAAATGTCAAAGTTGGAGATATTGTTAAAATTAGCGAAAACGAGTGGTTTCCAGCTGATGTAATATTGATTGCAACAAGCGGAGACGATTTACAAGAAGCTTTTGTTGAAACTATGGCGTTGGATGGTGAAACGAATATGAAGTCGAAATTCCCACATCCGGAAATATCCAAAAGAGCCCGGACTGCTCCTGGGTTGAAAAATCTATACACATTGATCACTACTGAAGATCCCAACATTGATTTATACAACTTTGAGGCGTCATTTTACATGAATGAACAAGTGTATCCCTTGGGTCCTGAAAATGTTGTTTATCGTGGAAGTATATTGAGAAACACAGAATCAGTTCTAGGAATTGTTGTATTCACTGGAGAAGAGACAAAAATTAGAATGAACAATATAAAAAACCCAAGGACCAAAGCGCCAAAGTTGCAAAAGAACATCAACTATATCGTCATTTTCATGGTTTTGGTTGTGGTGATGTTGTCTGCATTCTCAACAATGGCACAACGTCTCAAGTATAATCAAAACAAAAGCAAGGCTTGGTATCTTTACGAAGAAGATGCTGGTGTGGCCGCCACATTGATGGGATTTATCATTATGTACAATACGTTGATCCCATTATCGCTTTATGTTACCATGGAGATTATCAAGGTGATGCAATTGTGTTTTTTGCAATTTGATATTGATATGTACGACCCAAAAACGAATACTCCAGCTGATGCCAAGACTGCCACCATTTTGGAAGAATTGGGACAAGTGTCATACATCTTTAGTGACAAAACAGGTACTCTCACTGATAACAAAATGATATTCAGAAAGCTTAGTGTTTGTGGTGTGAGTTGGTTACATGATTTAGACCTTATGGTCAGTGAGCGGGAGAATCCAGGTGACCAAGATGTGGTCAGTTTGGTGCAAAGACAAAGCATGCATATTCCCAAACTGCCAAGCCAGCAAGGCCAAAATTGTGCTGGTGCCAACAACGCAAACAACAGATTTAGCACCACTTCAATTGTGCGCGAAAGTATCGATATAAGGCAGTCAGGCTTAAGTGCGAAAACATGGGTTTCCACAGCGCAGCCGCATAAAGTTCAAGATACCTTAAACACATTGCAATTAATTAGACATTTGCAAACGTATCCACAAACACTATTTTCACGCAGGGCTAAATTTTTTCTATTGTCACTTGCATTGTGCAATACTTGTTCCCCAATCAAGCAAGCGCAAAAGAAATTCAAAATCAGTGACTCGTGCTCTTCGTTGGAGGAAATATCTGATATAGACGATGATGCATCAATTACTTATCAATCTACATCTCCGGATGAAATTGCGTTGGTCCAAGCAGCGAGAGATTTGGGATACGTTATATTTGATCGTCAATCCGACAAATTAAAAATTAGGACTTACCCTGAAGGTTTTGATAATGATCCAGTGGTAGAAGAGTATCAAGTTTTGGATGTGATTGAGTTTTCATCTGCTCGAAAGAGGATGTCAGTAGTTGTGAAGTTTCCTGATGGCAGGCTTGCCCTTATTTGTAAAGGGGCCGATAATGTTATTTTAGAGCACTTGAGGAACTCAAAACTTGCACAAGAGAAGGCTAGGGATATATCTATACAATCGACAGAGCGTAAAATGCAGGAAGCAGATGTGGTGTTGCAATCGAGGTTTTCACAAGATTTGGAGTCAAGAAAATCTGGGTTTTCCTTAAGACAAAGCTTAAATTTGGGTGAACCACGGATGAATACTATTGACAATGCATTGATGGGGCTAGATGAGGAAGAGGAAGAGGAACTAGCAAGTATTGCCAACCAGGCTAGGAAGTCGTTGCATCTACAACAAGCTAAAAAGTATAGTTTGGAAGATGAAGATGTCTCCCCCAACGAACAACAAACGAATACAGGAGGATTCCACTTACAATCAATCCCAAGCGATAAACTTGTGCTCAATGACGAATTTGTAATTGAGAAAACTTTGGAGCATATCGAGGAGTTTTCAATTGAGGGGTTGCGTACGTTGCTTTATTCGTTCAAGTGGTTGACCGAAAGGGAGTTTAACGAGTGGCACACTGAATATGCTGATGCTAAAACCTCGTTGAAAGATCGTGCTCAATTGGTTGAAGACGTAGGAGGTAAAATTGAGATGAACCTTGAATTGTTGGGCGCAACTGCCATCGAAGATAAACTTCAGGATGGAGTTAGTGAGGCGATAGTCAAACTCCGTAGAGCTGGGATAAAAATGTGGATGCTTACAGGAGACAAGAGAGAAACCGCAATCAACATTGGTTATTCATGTCGACTTATAAAGGATTACTCCTCTGTAACCATATTGTCTATTGATGAGGGAAAACAAGCAGTTGCGGATAAAATCACATCATTTTTGAAAGATATACAAGGTGGGAAAATTGCTCATAGTGTCCTTGTCATAGATGGTGGAACTTTGACGGAAATTGAAAACGACACTCGATTGCTGTCTCGATTCTTTGAGCTTTGTGTTGAGGTCGATTCGACTGTGTGTTGCAGAGCCTCGCCAAGTCAAAAGGCAAACATGGTTAGCTCTGTTCGATCATTGAGGAAAAGGGCAGTGACTTTGGCTATAGGAGATGGTGCAAATGACATTGCAATGATTCAAAGCGCAGACATTGGTGTTGGAATTACTGGAAGAGAAGGTTTACAAGCAGCAAGATCTGCAGACTATGCAATTGCGCAATTCCGCTTCTTGCTTAAACTTTTGTTGGTGAATGGGCGCTACAATTATGTGAGGACATCCAAGTTTGTGTTGTGCACATTTTACAAAGAGCTTTTATTCTACTTGACTCAATGCATTTATCAAAGAAACACTTTGTTCTCAGGATCATCCATGTACGAGAGTTGGTCGTTGTCCATGTTCAATACCTTGTTCACTTCGTTGCCAGTTCTTTGTATTGGAATGTTTGATAAAGACTTGAAACCAGCTACTTTGATTGCTGTACCCGAGCTTTATTCCAAAGGACGCTTGTATCAAGCATTCAATCTTCGAGTATTTCTTTCTTGGATGATTTTGGCAACACTTCAGAGTGTCGGGGTCGAGTTTTTGGCATTGTACATTTGGGGTTTCACTGGGTTGAGAGATAACACTACATTTGCTTTGGGATCCTTGGTATTTTCAGTCTTGGTAATCATTATCAATGCCAAGTGTACCTTGATGGAAATGCAAAATAGACAATGGCTTGCATTTGCGTCATTTATAATTTCAGTCGGTGGGTTGGCTGTGTGGAATGTATTGATTATGTTTCTTTACCGACTGAAAGAATCCACCATATTCTTTGTGTCCTATGGACTAACGACTTGGGGTTTGGATCAAAGTTGGTGGGCAGCATTACTACTTTTGGTGACTGTGCCTTTATTCTTTGACATTTTGATCAAAGTGTTTAAGTTTATGTTTAGTCCAAGTGATGACCAAATCTTCCAAGTATACGAGAAAGATATGAAATGGAGAAAATTGTTTGAACAGTCTGCATACAAGGAGTTATTTCAGGGCTGGATGTTTCCTCGTGATCCATCAACTACAAAGACCCATATTTTCAAACTTTTGAGCAAAATTGGCATCCATATTGATTTGAAACCAGACAAAAACATTGAATTAGCAGATAATGAAGAAGATGAAATTTACAGCCAGTCTGCACTCAATAGGAAGAGAGCAGGTACCAATCCAATGGATCACGAACTTCCTGCTAGTGGCGATGGTGTTGGTGTCTATGCCAATGACCTACAACCACACGATGTTGTTGATGCTGATGGTTATGAGATTTTACCCAGTGGGAAGAGAGTAAAGGTCAAAACTCGAAAGGAAAGAAGTTGGTCACTTCCCAAGGCTCTTAGAATCAAGAAGAGGAAGTCTCTGATGGATCTGGATGAAGATGTTAATGCAATCATTGACAATCGGTTGAAAAATTTGCGTGATGAGGAAGAAGGTAGACAGCAGGATTAAAAACAATAAACGCCCTTATGATTTTAAGTATATGTAGACTTTTCTGTGATTGGAGTAAACTGTATGAACGTGTTGGTAACTAGAAAATCACAGAAAACAAAAAGAAAAAAATATCGACAACTGCAGGACTCGAACCTACGCGGGCAGAGCCCAAAAGATACCTTGAAATTATTCAAGTCTTTCTCCTTAACCACTCGGACAAGTTGCCAACTGAGCTAGAGAGCTCTTTTGTTAAGCATGTTTGCTCCAGTAAAAGTCTCTAACTCAAACTATTTTACCTTTGTGCCATTGTTCTTGTCAAAGAAAACGTCTAATAGCTGTCGTAAATTATTATCCAAAAACACAATCATGTTGTAGAAGCCTAAATCCAAAGGACTCACAATGACAAAGCTGACTTCTTGAACTTTCGAACAGTCTGGTCTCAACATTGCCAAGATTTTGCAAGCAATTTGAAAAAAAAAAAATAACATGGTTCTCGAGAAGATTTATCTTAAAGAAAAAAATATGAAGTAATAATCTTCAGTATATATATATGACTCTTTTAGACCAAACGCGAATGATTAAGATTCTGTCAAAAGCTTTACTATCTTGTAAATGTGGTGTAAGGAAATTTGAAAATCCTCTTATGAGGGATTTTATCAACATCTTTTGGAAAATGGTTGATAACCTTGATAATCTTAGGTGGTTTGATACTTTGTAAATTATGCGTGTGCGGTTTGTGTTTGTACCGAGGAGAGAGACTAAAATTTTGCACCCAAATGAGAGAATTGTGCACTTGTACACGTCCCCTAAACGACAATTGAAATCTACTTCAATTCTTACCACCCTAGAAAGAGTTAGTTGAGAAGTATAATAAATTACATGCAACTGAAGCTGTCTCTCAACACAATAGGAGAAAATCATTCACTATATAAAAAACTTTCTCCGATTCAAATACAACCTATGTTTTGAAGAGCAAATTTATTCAGTCGGTCAGCATTGAATATCCCCCACTGTGTCTCCCATTTTTGATTGCCAGTCCAAAAAATCTCCTTCCATGGCTCATCGTATGCCTCAAAAAAGTAGTACTCGATTGGTAATTCCCTCATTGTGCATAAAAAAGTACTGAGAAATATCTTTAAACTCGACATTCCAGCTTGTGCGTAGCGATAACGACCGCCTCCACTTGGCCACCCAATTTCTGTGATAACAATAGGGGTACCTATATTTTCATTATGAGGCAAAATCTGAAGATCAAGAAAGCGTAACATCCAATGAGTAGCATCTTCAACAGAAACACCCCCGAAAAAGGGTTGTATATTTGCTCCAACAACGTCACAATTTCTCAACAACTCCAGGTCAATCAAAGATCCCACCTCTGATGTACCTACAGGAATATCGTCAATTTTCATAACTTGTAGGAACCTTTTGGCATCCTGAATGTACTCAATCAACTCCTTTTTTGTTTTGTCTCCTCTGAATAGCACCTCGTTTCCAATGAATATAGAATTTACCACTCTGGCAGGATCCAGATGCTTTGCAACAACTTTTTTCATCATGTCCATTTGTTGCTTGTTTAGGGTATCGTTCTTACCAATCCACACCCCCATTGCCACTGTCATGTTTAGGTTCATGTGATCGATCGCCTCTAGTATCAACTCAGCTTGGTCACATTGCATACCATATGTTCTTATACGTGTCGTGATCGTTGATATCTTTGCCAAATCAAGCATGGCGTCCCGTTTACTAAATTGACATTGTGGCTCCATTGCTTTGTTCGGTGAGTAAGCAATCCCATGAAACATAACATTCGAGACTCCTTTCATTAAATCGGTTACCTCATTGTCGTTTTTAGTATCGTAGCTTAACCCATCAACTGAGTTGGTCAATGCTCCAAAAGATTCCTCTTGCAGCAAATAACTGCTGACCAACTCTCTCAAATGAGGTATATTTCGACCATTACGGAAATAAGAGTTGACAGAATCGCGAGTACCACGCGATAAAATGAAGATAGCAATTAGGAGTCCCGCTAAAATGACACCACCAAATACAGATAATGAAGTAATTGTTGCCACCTTCCGGTGAGAGGGTGAGTGGTCTTTGGATTTTCTACTCACAGAAGTTGGTGGATTGTCACTCTTTACGTTGGTTGGTTTCTCCCCATCATAGTCCATTGAACCGGACACTCTCTTGCTCAATGGCTCTTCACTTTCAATGTTGTTTTGCCCCGAAAGGTTGAAACTCATCAAATCACTGCCATATTTCGATTTCACACCAGTGCGAGTTCTATTAGTACTATCTGACACTGGAGAATTGACACTTGAGTGATCTCCAATCATCCCCTGACAGTGGGATTGCTCCTCTTTATGCTCCATATCAGGCTTTTTGGTATAAATAACAGTGGCATCACGCCTTTCCTGATTCCTTTCTTTTTCGTCAATATGGAAGTTGGGTACAAAATCAGAGCCAGTGTTGTCGATAAAGTTTGTATTCAAAGATCCACTTGACTTATCAATATCAAGGTTGAGAGCCCCCTGATTTAATGCCATTTTCCTTTTTTCCAATTTGGGCTCTGCACCTATTTTCACGGGCAGAGTTTTGCTCTTCCTTGGTAACAACAGATGGACGTCGTTGCTTATCTCCGGATTTGTGTTTCCAGAAGCTTTGGGTGATAACGCCACTTCCGTAGTTAGCAATTGATTTGAAGCCAAACTCTCGTCTTCCTTTTCGAATCCTTTTGGTGCAATGAAATCATTATCTTTCAGTCTGGACTTTTGCTTCACGGGATCTGCCAAGAAACTTTTAGCCGAGGTCGCTCCTTGAAAAAAGGTCATATTTCTGTGGGTTTGTACTTCACTGATAGGAGCTTTGTAGATTTTATCCACCAAATCTCCCTTGTGTGGTTCCTTTATTTTTTCTTGAATATTGGACAAGGAAGCTTTTGGTGCATCATCAATTGGTGGTTGTTCAGCCACTGGATCCACATCTTGACCATCGCTATCAGCAGGTGCCCCATACTCCATGAAAACATTGAAGGAGGTTGCTCGTGCAATTTTATAAGGATTAACTTTGACCAAATTGGGTGCACCTTCCTCGTTCTGACATGGGGTACGGTTCCTCTTCGGTATGTTAGGTGCGGTGACTGACCTTTTGGATGAGATGCCCTTCTTGTCCTGCATTAGATATAGTTTCTGCGACCTTTAATGTTGAAAGTGAAGAGTGGTTGCAAGATTTGTTAGACACTCAATCTCAATTTTTTCCTACCACTCCTTACTTTTTTCTTCTTTGCAACACATTCAATACACCATCCATATTGTCATACTAGCCACCAGATATGGAGGCAAGATCTTTGCATCAGCACAGTCACAATTGATATCGAATTACTATACCACAATCGTTCGTCGTCCACATCCGCTCTACCGTCAATGGAATTCAGTTCAAGCCTACAACAACATGTTTTGAAAGTGAAAGAAATGTATTTACCCAAGTCTATAAACCACCACACAGCAAGCTCCACAAAGAGTCTTACCTCCAACACAACATTTCACGGAGTCTCAAATACGTATCCATAATTTAGCATTTGCAACAAGAAAATACAAGATTTCCTAGCCAAGTGGCAACCGATGTGACACATCCTTCTCCGTTTTTAGGGCAACAGTCAACCACCCCAAAACATGTGAAGAGTTCGATACAAAATTCAGTACACTCATTGTGCTCTCGCTGATAACCACTATGCCCCGAGAAATCCGACCCAGAACTGGAGGACGAGGTTGACGACGACGATGATGCATTGGTTTTTTGACGATTCAAGTTTTCTGGATTCACTGTACCTGATGGCCACTCCAGCTGTAGTTTGAATGGATCCTTTTCATCCGTGGCTTTGGGTTCGGTTGTAATAGTATTGTTATGTGGCTGATATTTAGGTTGTTGCTCTGGGATATCTTGTGGCTGGGGTGATCCTGACATCTCGTTTAAAGAAATTGATTCTGACATCTCAGTAGTATAAGTTATGGGGTAAAGCTGTACTCAAGCGCAGGTCCAGGTAAGGGTTCAAGGTGAATCAAAAGAAATTGTTACGTCAGAAACGATGTCAAAATTGCGAAAGAAAATTATTTTTTTCTTTTGCCTTTCTTTGTCTTGTTTAGTTTCTTGAAAGGGGGGAGGAGATTTCACATTAGAATGAAGTTACAAGAGCGAGTTGCAACTACGAGTCATTCGAAAACGACAATATATTGCAAAGAGGATTACCAATAACCACAGAGCACCAAGAAACCTGACCGGGAGCTCATTTTGAGAAATTGAAGCTGCTTTTAGGAGTTAGTGTTTGCTAGAAGTTCCTTATTATGCAGTACAACTTGAAAACGCGTTTAATGGAATCGTTTTGATTGCCAAACACCGTTCATTATCTTTCAATTTCCGCTATGAAATACCGATGTGAGAACAGCAGAATCATTTTAAAGTTCCCACGTAATGGTTACGAAGTTCAGCATAGTTTGGCTAGAGGACGTCGGTGTTTTCATCGGTGTGAAGTCCTACTTTTTTATTTTTTTTCTTTCAGTCTTTCCGTTTTTGGGACTATAATTCCGCGTCTGAGATTGTAGCATGCTAAAGCCGTGTCGTGACTACTGTCCCTATAATTCAAAAACAGGACTATAGTACAATCGCAAATCCCGATTTGGGATAATGAAGACCAATTTGGTATGACTTACGGTAAAAACTTCACGAAGAAACAATCTAGCTATCGAATATGGTGCGTATATAACACTTTGCAATGTATCATTCTATATGTTTTACTAGCTCTCTCAACACTATCGAAATGAGATTTATTACTTTATCATTTGCGACTTTAAGTTTGTTGGTTGAAGTTTCCCACCAATTGGTCTTGAACGAAGGAAAGGAAGGAGGTTACCCGATTGAGCCTGCCGCTGAATCATCAAGATTCGATCCATACTCAAATGTGACTCCATTGAGCAAAAATTCGAGCTCAACTACTGCCAACACCGTGCATAGTTCAACCACACTGATTGAGCCATTGTCTTCTTCCACCTCCAAAGGAGTTGCACCATCTAATAATGTGTTCGTACTTGATTATTGGATAATTTTTCTAATCTTATAGTTTCTTTGAATAAAGAGTATACCTATTGACAGAAGAGAATCTCGTAGATGAAGTTTTTGGAACTACTGTATTAAGCAGAGAGTATTAAAATACCATACGCCGTGCCCATTTCCTAATTCAGACGAAAATTCCGTTCGTATTTTTCAAAGGAAACGTTTCGATGCAGCAGGGCCTAAATGTTTTCGCACCCATGTTTACACGGAGTTAGGAAAGTTAGTCATGATTTTAAAAGTAAACAATAACAAACACCGAAGGTTGTGTCACACGGCTAACAATCAAAACTTTTTGCCACCATAGGTTTCCCCCATGGCAAGCCACGTGTTTATATATAAATTGACTTGATGTTTTCCACAATGAACTTTTGCAAAAAGACCAAACCAACTCAACTTTGAATACTCATGAGGCAATTCACACTAATCAACTTCATTGCTTTGCTTATCGCATCCACCACCTCCTTTGCCATTGTTGCTCCCTTTTTTGGACAGGCTGCAGCTTTCAATTCACTACAAGAGAAGATCTATCAACCGGCTGATATGGCTGGAGAGAACATTGCAAAGACATTTATTGGTGGCGAACCACCTGCTTCGAGAACAAGATGGCAAGAACCAAAAAGCACGTCCGCTGTAATATCAAGTTCAAGTGGTAATGATACAGCAACTGTGTTGAGCACAAGAAGTGATTCGGGTGGTGGCAAGGTCGTGGTACCAACTTGGTTGTCTGAAATTTATCACATAGCAGATACATTTTTTGCTTATATATAGGATCTTAAGTAGCGGAGCTCGATTTGAATTTAACAAAGTGATATTAAATGAAAAACAGCCAGACTTTACGATACACGTAGATCCAAAAACGTGACCACAATGTGGTTTGCTTCAATAGCTTACTAGTGATCTATATATTACAAAGGTTTTTTATCGAATAGATAATACATCTTAGCTCAAATAAATCGGTACTTGGACATGTTGTATTGAAATTATTCTAAAATCTATCATATAACACATTTTACTTTCTCCTTTCATTATCTGGCTTGTCCAAATCCAAGTCTTCTTCAATATCTGGGTCTGCACCATAATCAGCTGCAACCATTTTCAAATTTCTATGAAACTTCTCTGGTCCCAACGCCAAAATGACAACCATTACTGCAAAGACGGCTCCACAGAAAATACACATGACTTTTCCATAATCGAAAACACCAGGAGCAGCACCTGGAATGGGGTATTTCTCACCAAGCTGGGCTTGAATAGTAGCACTACCGGCACTGATCAAATTACCAATTTGGTATGCCAATCCAATCAACAAAGTTCTGTGTGCTTTGTTTACCAACTCCAAAGCGTAAGCTGATGACACACCCCAAGAAGCCATTGTGAATCCAATCAACACAACATAAGCGCCCCAGTTTTTGTCAGCGTTGTAGAAAGACGGATAAACAAAAGCTCCACAGCAAATTGTTGCAATAATGGCTGATAATCTTCTTCCAAAAATTTCGGAAATATTTCCAACACATGCACCACCAACAAGCCCACCAAAATTGGATATGGCTACAATCATAGTTCTCTGACTGATACTGACACCAAATTGATTTGACAACATTGTAACGTACAAATCCTGCGTTCCATGAGCCATGAAATTCCAACCAGCATAAGCAATACAAAGGTAACTGAACAACAACCATTCAGTTTTTAAAGTTGTAACAATAGTTGTGTTGAAGTATTTTTGAAGACCAGTCTTTTTGTTTTGTTGTTTAATCTTTCTCTTCTTTTCCTGCATTTCCAAAAATTCATATGACTCTGGAACCAACAATCTCCATACAATCAAAAGAACACTCAAACCACCACTGAACCAAAACAAACTTCTCCATCCTTCTCCCACCTTATAAGTTGGGGCAAAGACCTTGTACCAAACCAATGCCATAATGTATCCAACACAATAACCTGGTGAAAACAATCCTGACAAAATACTTCTTGCACGTAATGGCTGACTTTCCATTGCAGTCACCATACACACGGGCAACATACTACCCATCAATATTCCGAAAATAGCACGAACTCCAAGGAATTGTTGATATGTTTGCACAAACCCAGTACCAGTTTCAACAAATGTGAACATAATACAAATGGCAATATAACATTTCTTTCTACCAAACTTGTCAGAAGCAATACCAAACAAAATAGCACCAACAGCTCTAAGCATCAAAACCAAAGTAACACCCCAAGTAATATCAGCAACACTTGAGTTCAAAGTGAGGGCAATTTCAGGCAACGCAACGGAAACACAAAAGAAATCCATAGCATCCAAAACCCAACCAAACCATCCCAATCCGTAATAGTTCCAATCTCTCAAAGTCATCTCTTTCAAACCTGGGACAGGATTAAGAAGCTCATACCATCTGTGTTCTGAGTGATAGACAGGCAAATCAAATAGAGTAGTGAGTCTTGTTGCGAAATAGTGTTTGATAACAGGAAGGGTCAACTCGGGTTTCTCATTAAAGATATCATTCTCTGAGTGCAGTTCTTGATCCGATGAACATTCTGAGACGTGAGCAGTCTCTTGTTTTGCGTTGTCTGGTGATGATGACATTGTTGATGTTTCGATGATAAATTGAAAAGAGTTATGCAATTACATGAGCAGATTGCAGACATATAAATAGTCTCTATCGGATGTCAAATAACAAAACACCACCCTGTATATTTCCCCCCCCCCCACTTTTTGAGCGAATGATTCACTATTTTACATTATGTTTATCTTGTTATTTTGAAAAATTACGTGGGGTTAATCAGCGAATCTAAACGCTTTGCTTGCAACCATTTCGGCCACGCCGTGCAATTC
>OGTJ01000051.1_pt1 | contig 89087 bp, 43 predicted proteins | sample 1574611 | NCBI WGS metagenome assembly OGTJ01 (sample SAMN03295858, study PRJEB24534) | human gut metagenome | isolation source: fecal sample 1 from infant 9 | host: Homo sapiens | place: USA: Pittsburgh, PA | collected 2014-07
GAGAGAGAGAGAGAGAGAGAGAGAGAGAGAGAGAGAGAGAGAGAGAGAGAGAGAGAGCGATGGTGGTTGTGTGGAGTTTACGGTCTTGAAAGTTGCATTTAATGTTATCACATTGAATTAAAAATTGATAAAATTACATTTGTTTCCCTATACTAAACCTTGTACACAAAAAATAATACCCAATTGTCCCATATCCATATTAAGCCCATCACATCTACCCAAAAACCCTATCCAAAAGCTCTGTTTTTTTACAGCTCGTGTTGCAATTTCTCCAATTTTTGAGTCAAATTCTTGTTCTTGGACTCACTGAATCCACGTTTCAAAATTGGACTCGATTTGAAAGCGGAATATCTGTCATCATCATAATCATCGTCATCATCAACGTCATCATCATCAACGTGTTCATCATTCTTCATGGTGCTGCTTGCCACCACATTATTCAACTTCAGATGCGATGATGTACTGGAAGTACTTGACGACGATGATGTAGAATCTGACAACAACGTCAGTTGCATCAATAACGAACTCGAGGCTGCTGCACTTGCACTTGTTGATGGTGGAGTCTGTACATAATGTAATGGATGCAGTGCAGGAATGTGTATGTTACTAGCTTGATGTAATTGATGTATTTGTGGTTGCTGCTGTTGTTGTATACTTAGTTGATTCTCATTCAATGGACTAAAGTATTCTTCAAGATACGAAATGATTGAATTTGTAGTTGGCGTTTTGCGTAATGGCGTGGTGGTAGACTTGGGCGTCCTTGTCAAGATAAACATTTGTTTTGAAGTCGATCCAAATATGCTATTGCCATGTTGTAGTTGATAATGCAGCAGTGCCAGTTTCACCAGCAGCGGTTGCGATTGCGATTGCGATTGCAGTGGAGCAAATTGAGCTATGTGGTACAGCAGGCTTGCTTTGGAGTTGTTATTTGCTGGTGTTACCGGTTCCAATAGTGGGCCAGTTTCACTTGTTCTCAATGGTGATAATTCAAAATTTGAATTGCAGCTGAATGATGACGTAAATGTCAAGTTTTTTCCAGCGAGTATATTTTCGGGGGATTCAGTGATATGAAATTGGGGTATAGTGTTGTTGTTGATGTTGTTGCTGTTGTAGTAGTTGCCCCCTTTGCATGAGTTGCTTCTAGGAGTTGCTTTTGGAGTTGACAACACTGAATTGGTAAGGTGGGAAATGGGTGGTAGTTTAGTAGGTGATTGAGAATATAAAGTATCAGCTGACCATGGTAGATCTAATGAATAGTTGTTATTATCTGACTTCAGTTTCAAAGATACTTGTAATAACAGATCGTCTTGATCATCATCATCATGGCTAGTTCTTTGGGACTTGAATTTTTTGATTGGCGGATCCAATATAGTGATGTCTTCTTCTCCATAGCCATCATCATTGTCCTCAGAATTAGTGGAGTATTGTTCTTCTTCAAGTGGTCTCTTGTAAGATATAGTTGGTGAAGACATTAGAGTGATTGGCTTCTTTCTAGTCTTTTTTTTAGATGTAGTTGCCATCTCCAGAGATTTTGCATCCACGTTTTCACTCACTTGTGTTTGACTATTCGATTTTTGAGCAGCAGCAGCAGTAGTGGCTTCCGCTGCAGCCATTGCCGCATTCATCTTTGTGGCATAGTTTAGTTGATCCATGACTTCATGATACGAAGACTTTTTGACACTTCTACTTTTCAAAAATTGTTCTTCGAATCCTGGTTTTATACACCAATAATGGCCTTTACCGTCTTTCGATCTCTCTCCTTTTACAAATGCCTTGTTTAGTGACAAGTTATGTCTTATTGAATTCTGCCAGCCAACATCTTCTTTTTTGTAAAATCTAAATGTATCAGATATCCACAGATAAATATTTGATAAAGTTAATCTTTTTTCAGGGTGAGACAAGATTGATATGCCAATAAGTGTGGCATATGAATAAGGAGGTTTCTCTTCGGAATATAAACTAAAAGGTTTACTAATGGATGAAGTATTGTTTGTGGTGCTTGTCTCGTAAGGAGTTGTAGATTCATTTTCAGTTGTAGTTGATCTGTTTCTTTTTTTCTTAGTTGGTGGTGATCCCTTTTCTTTTTCAGATTTGTCTGCCAATGGTGGTTGTTGTTGTTGTTGTTGTTGTTGCTGCTGCTGCTGCTGCTGCTGCTGTTGTTGTTGTTGTTGTGGAGATGAAGATGCTGGTGACAAATATGTAGATTGCATACTGTACAAACTCAGATCATAGCTTATAGTTGATAATATTGTTGGATCTAAATGAGTAGTACGTAATGGAGTATTGAATCCAAACGTATTAAATGGGCCTTGATTCAGTTTTTTGATGGAACTGGTACCAATAGTACTTGCGCTTGGAGGTGTCTGTGTTGATAAGCAAGTGGGTTTGATTTTGGTTGATTTCGATGGTGTGGTGGTAGATGCGCCTACGGTTGAATAATAGTTGGTAGATTCCAGTAATGGAACCTTACCACCGGATGGTTCGTCACTTGTGAATAAAGATGACATGATGGGGGGGGGGGGGATTGGAAAGGTGGTGATATTACTTGTGTATGTGGTTGATATGTGATGGTTTTTGATAGGTGTGTGGTTGAATGGAAATACTTTGAGTGAACTATTGGTGTGTGATTGTGTGGTATATTTAGGTATTGATATATGTGATGATGAAAGTTAAGTGGCTGACTGGGATTAAAAATAAATAAAATGTATAAAAGGGAAGATAGGGGGGGGGGATAACTGAGTGAATTAGTTGAAATCTTTGACACTTGAAATGTGAAATGTGAAATGTAAAATGTGAAATGTAAAATCTGATGACTTGCTTAATTTAACTTGGACACTAACACTAACTTTAACTTAGCTAACTTTATCGATTGCTCAATTCTATGTTTAGTTATAGATCAAATGTAGTCACGATAGGCAGCAATCCTACTTGGAATAAGGATTTATTACACGCGTAAGTAAACACACGTATATATACCACACAGAGTTCTGGTTAACACACATGAAACGCACCTTATAGGAATCCTAATGACACAAACAATAAAGATGATATGTTTTATTTGATGGTACAAAACGCGAAATCTGAGATGTCTCCAATGTTACACAAAACAACCTAACTTTCACGCCTTTTGAGAAGCAATTATGTTACACAAAGAAACACGACTTTTTTTTCTCTAAAAAAAAAAAAAAAAAACGCGAAAAAATTCATTTAAATTTTCCCATTGCTACATCATCAAATTACACATATTGTACATGTTGTACATATTGATAGAAATTCCATAAAAGCCTTCAATACAGTTGTATGTATGTAGGTAGGTATGTATGTGTGTATGTACAGGTAAACATTGAGTAGATGCAATCTTTGTGCATCTGAATCACGTGCTTTTTTTTTTTTTTTATACTTTCTCATTCTTCTTTGCATCTAAAAGGTATTACCCCATCACGTATTGTTGTCATCACCAAACTGCTGTAAGCAGTAGATTTATACATTGCGATATCCATCATAGTTTAATTTTCTACATGCAACAACTTCTTCGGTTGGCTGTGGAGAAAAACTGTGTCATATGTAATGTCTAGCTCCACATCACAAGTAAAATGACACCCTCCCCATCTCTTCTACGATTTACAACTTTCTCTTTGTATCTAGTAACAAAATACCTTCAAAAGCCACACTATTTATAATACCATGAGCCGCATGTGGTTGCTAAATCTTTTTATTATGGTAGCAATCAATGGTAGCAGACAAATCGTAATCCTTTCTCTCCAAGAGTAGAAAGCTATCGTACACCTACACCTTTCTTAAACAAATGTATGGTCCTTTTCCTTTGGATAAGTTTTCAATTGCTAGTGATTGGTGTAGTGTCAACTTCAATCTTTTTACCACACGTTTTTGCTAAGACTCATAATTTAGTCCAAAATTTGGGCAAAAAATTTACAAAATCTTTTGAAACAATCAATTTCGTGTAAATATACATTGCAGTTGATATAAATGCATATTCAAAGTTGAGAAGACAGCTTTCTTTGAGCATTAATCAAAAAGCCACCTTTCGATTTGTCCCCTCTTCAATTGGAATTATACGCCAAGGAGCTCCAAAAACCGAACAAACAACTACAAAGGACTGGCGACAAGCTGCTGTAATGTTATAAAGCTAGCCATTTTAAGCTTCGCTACTATAATATCTCAACTTCAATGCATCAAAAACTTCATTGACAGATAAGTGGGCTCAATTCCAACCACACTTCCACTCCACCCAAAGTTTTGATTCAAATTACACGACCTAAAAAATGGATCAACCACAGAATAATAAGAAAAAAAAAAAAGAGAAATTGGAACTTCACTCAACTCCATCTTTGACTTCACCAGCTTGGTCATTAATCATTCCTTTCTTTCCTTCATGGACGATTCAGTCAGGTCTTTAATCAGGTTTGTTAGCAGAGGTTTTTATTCTTCACCATATGTCTTGATTTTAGATGCTGTGTTACGTCATTCTGTCTTATCAGAAGATGATTTAATTCATTTAATTGGTATTAAACGAAAAGAATTACGGTCACTTTGTAACCGATTAGTCGAAGATAGATTATTGATTAATCATATTCAAAGAGAAGACAATGGACAACAGAAATATGTCACTAGAACATATTTCTATATCCACGTTACTGAGGCTATTGACTCAATAAAATGGAAAGTTCATACCATGGTTAATCAATTAAAACAAGAAATGTCAAGTTTTGGTAATCCACAAGGGTATGTATGTCCTCGATGTGGTAAAAAAGTATCACAATTGGATGCCATATCTTTATTAAGTGAAGACAAGACTGAGTTTATATGTGATGTATGCCAAGGAGTATTGATTGAAGATGATTCATCACAACAAGCAATTTTAAAACAAGAAAAATTGGAAGATCTAATGTCACAAATCGACCCTATAATCAAGTATTTGAAAATCATTGATGATTCACAAATTCAAGATAATGATTTTGAAAGTTCATTATTGCAAGCAATTCCAGCACAATCAACCACTGCTGCTCAATATACTTTATCTAATAAAGTTAGTTCTAAATCAAGGTCAGGAATTAATGCTCAAGCAATGCAAAATGCAACAGCTAGATCACAAGCTACTTTACACGTTTCCATCACTGCTAATGATGAAAATTATGAACGAGAACAATTGGAAAAGGAAAGAAGAAGACAAAAATTGGAACAAAATGCATTGCCTTCATGGCATTCAAATAGTACTGTTGGTAACTCACAAAATGTTGATTACGTAAAAGATGAATTAGACGGTGATTCCACCAATAATATTCAAGACAATGGTGAAACAAAAGTTAAATCAGAGAATGATGATAATAATAATGGTGTTGCTATTAAAGAAGAAGGTACTAGCGAAGTAGAAGATGGGAATGGTACAGAGATGTCTTCGGTATTGCCTACTCCAGAACCTGTATCTTCGACTGTACCGCAACTGTCCTCATTCAGTAACAACAACAATGTTGCTGCTCCTACTAGTACTACACACACCGATCTCAAAGATCAAGAAGCACAGAATGCATTGGCTGAGTATTATGCTCAACTTGCTGAACAAGAAGGTGACGATGATGATGATGATGAAGATGATGACGATGACGATGATGACGACGAGGACGAGTTTGATGATTTGATTTAGTAGAGCCATGTCGTGATATTATAGAGTGTGTATGTATGTATGTATGTATGTATGTACGTATATAGCCGAGTAGACTTAATTGCCGTCCAGTGCATTTTAGTCAAATACTTTGTATAACCAATACTTGCTGGTTTAGTGCAATTCTCATCCACAACAAACAGTACATAAAAAGAAAAACTTACAGTGCATATACAATTCGGATTTCTCTCCTATTTTATCCGACCGAGAAATGACTTTTTTGTCTCCGGGGGAAATAAATTTCTACTCCAACCAAAACGAGAAAAGAAGAGAAAGAAAGAGAGAGAGAGAAAAAAAAAACCACCTGTTTTTTTCTCTTTACAAAAACCACTTTGATAGAACAACAGAAGGAGGAAGATATTACAAGATAGATATATATATACACAAACACACACATACACACAAGTATACACAAAGGAACCAATTGGCCAACAGATAGAACACCTACTCTATAATATCTAACTACAATTATATCACCAATGTCAGGACTTGTTACCCCACATTCTCGTCCAGGAACTCCGTCTGGTTTAGCAACCACCACTGGTGGAAGTAGTAGTGGTGGTGGTGATCAACAACAGCAGCAACTGCAACCAGATCAATCTTCTTTAACACCATTGTCCGCGTCAACGCAAGGACATTCCATTTCGAGGCCCTCGTCTGCAGCAGCAGCAGCAGCAGTAGCAGCTACAGCTACATCGTCGCACTCGTCAAGTAAACCATCGGTTCCTTCTTATGAACGGTCGATTTATGAACAATTTATGGGATTGTACAAAAGTTTGCTTGAGATTAAAAACAATCGAAATAAATATATTGATCTGAAACAAGTATACTCAATATATGATACTTTTCTTGATGCTATAAATGAATTGAAATTGACAAGAAAGGATGAAGAATTGAAAGGAATGAAGTTGGATTTACCCAATAGTAATGATTCAATAATTGATGATATTTTCCAATTGTTGAGTTTATGCTTTGTTACTTGTGGATTAATCAAATTTGCTCCTGCTACTTATTCAAGTTTGAGTACGGTGATGAAGTTGTTGACTCACTTGAAAGAATGTAAAGTTTACACAATGGCTGATTTGGAGCCTGTTGGCCAAAGATTATCAGAAATTAGTGAGATTATATTGTCTAGTCAAGATAAATATGCTGCTGATGATGATGAAGAACAACAACAAGGAGGTGCTGATGGTGGTAAATTATCGCAAAATCATCAAATTGAGGAAAATTTGTTACGTAACAAGTTGAACAAGTGCGAAAATTTGTTTAAAGAGTTGGTTGATAATTTTGAAAATATACCTCATGATTTAGAACCAATTTATCATGCATTGATTGATTTAAGACATCAGTTGTTGACTTTTGTTACTGATTTTGGTGGTCTGGGAGACGATGACGATGAAACTAAACGTAATCAATTAAAGGAGAAGATATCCGGATTCAAGAATGAATTGAAACAAATTGAAAAATTACGTGATGAATCCGATGGTAAATTCCATAGTCTGGAAGTTCATGATGAACATCAATTGGATTCAATACAGGCAGTGCTTAATGGATTGATTGATGATTGTAACAACTTGATTTCTGATTTATTACTCCACGATGAAGCATATACTTTGGAATCATTGGAAATTAGTGATGATGCCAGTCCTGAATTAAAGAAACAGTATGATCAAGTATACAAAAGCTTACAAGATATGAAGGCAACATTGGAGAATATCTTGTTGACAAGAAGATGGACATTGAGAGAAACAGATTTATACAATTATCAAAAGACATTGAAAACAATTGATGATTCAAGAATCAAAATCTTTGATCAAACTCCCAAAGGTACATACAAAAAGTATCAAACATTGATTTTGTACTTGTTGAGAAAATGTTATTCAATAGTTTACAAATTATTGGAGAGTAGTGAACCGGTGAGTGAAAGTTTAGCTCCAATACATAATCAATTGCAAACGGTCAAGAGATGCTTATTGGAGTTGAAACGTGTCGATGGATTGAATAATTTACGTGAGTTGTATCCATTTCAATTCAAGTTGGCTTCAATTGACAATTTAAGAAAAGATGGGAAATTTATTATCCATCAAACTGTACCTGAAGGTCAGGGTGCTGTTTGTGCTTTGTTGAGTGAGTGTTTTGATATCCTACAAGAAATGAAGATTGATTTGGAAGAGAAGGAATTGGAAGATGAGGATGACGAAGAGGAGGAAGAGGAAGAAGATGAAAATGAAGGAGCACAAAATGCAAAGGGACAAACCAACAATGACGAAGAAGGTGCAGGCACCAATAATGATCCAACACTGGGTGGAACGACAACCACTACAAATGGTGCTGCATCGCCCACAAAAACTGGCAAGGTTGCCATTAGTGGCAGTTTTACCAATTCCAAGGAATCAGGTGAAGGTGGATTAGGTACAAATTCTGAAGTTGATGATGTTGAATTAAAGAGAAACCGGTTCAAAGAGTTCAATGAAGCTGATTATGACGTTGAAAGTGAATCAGCATTTGGTGGTGATTATGATGACGATGATGATGCTTTGAGTATAAATGATAGTGAAGTTGAAGGTAATGACTACTATTGATGTGGAACCGACAGTTTGACAGGTGTCAGTGCGTGTAAATTGTAGTTGTATATTTTTTGAGTACTATAACGTTTAGCTTTCGAATATAAATTTTTTTTTTTAGTTTTCTTTGAATTGAATATATGTTGTATAGATGCCAGTTGCTACACATGGCTTGTATGCTCTTGGTAATGGCAAAGTATGGTGTGATGAAAAACGCTACCCTTTAATTGCTGGTGCAATTTCAACATTTCAAGAAATTTCTTTTGTCTTCGTTTGAAAAAGAGAAACAGAGACAAGAGATACAAGAAGAGGATACCGGAAGAGATAGAGAGTTCTAGTAACACCAAATAGAGTGGGATTTATCAGAAGAAAACCACCATATCACCAAACATAAGGGATTTTCAACAACGTCATTGCTATTACAAACATCGAATAGATTTTGAAATAAAAGTCTATTTACTAAAACATTACTACTGAACAACGCCATTGCATACAATATTTGACAAAGTATATCTCACCCAAATATCTTTTTCCAAGTGCGCCACGATGATGTCAGCTGGATTCCAATGGGGAATCAATAACACCAATGACAAACTAACCAATCAGCATCAGCATCAGCATCATCTTCATCATTGCCACACACCACGATCGTCATCAGTAGTCGAGTCAAGCCTATCGAGAAAAAGAAAAAGAAGAGCCGAAGATGGAGATGGAGATGTCGATGATATTGACGTTGCTAAAGCAGATAAACAACAAGATGACAAATTTACAGGCAAATCGTTTACATCTAATGATCGCGGGCATAGTCATCGAAAGCAATTTAATTTCAATTCCAACAACAATAGTAACACAACAAGTTTCATACCTAAGACGACCACATCCACATCGTCATCAGCAATAAAGTACAAACGAAGCAAAACTCCCCGCATTATTGGACAACCACTACCACCATCGCGCATAATTGAATCGTTAGATAAATCCGACTTGACCAAACTCATCACTTCATTAATCGACATCCACCCAGAGCTTAATCAAACCGTTTCAAAAATCGCCCAGCCACCAAATATGAACAGTATCTTGCACATTTTACAACAAAAGCACGAATCAATTTTGAAAGCACTACCTTATAAATGCGATTCTCGTTCCGATTACTCATATTTGCGAATCAAACCTAACCTTGTTGATTTCTTAAATTGCTTGGAGGATTACATATTGTGGATCTTGCCTCCTAATCAACATGGCCATGATTTGATCACTCAGTTGTGGTTTTTGCATGAATTGACAAATTTGATTCATAAGTTGCCCAATTTCACTAATCTGGAATTTCAATATACGAGGAATTTAACTTATGAAACGATTATCAATTGTTGGATTATTATATTCAATGAGGATTTGGCTAATGATGCCATTTTTGAATTTTTCCGCAAGAGGCAGCTCAATGGAGATGTTGGTAGGGAAGAGAAGGAAGATGGAGAGGAGGATACCGATGATGAAGATGAGTTGATTGAAAAATTGCGGGTGCATCAACGATACTGTTCCAAATTTGGACAGATTGTTGAGATATATCAAGAAAAGTTGCATCAGTATAAACTAGCCATGAGAGAGCAGTACATGAATGGTAGTATTGGTGGAGATGGTATTTCTGCTGGTGCTGCTGGAAGTGGCGCTACAACGGGAAACAGTGGTGCTGGTGTTAATAACGGCAATAATTTTAATGGAGATGGCACCGTTGCTACAAATGCCAGGTTAAATGAGTTTGTCACTGTTGATTATTCACAATATTCACTTAATAACCCATTTAGGTGAGTCAAAGTTGTATATGAGTTTTACACTACTTTAGTTGCATTTAACAAGTACATTGTAGAGCAGTTTCACTTTATCTTCTGCAGCATAGCCTTGATTATTGCGCAAGTTTGTCAATGAAGTGAACTCGTTTGAGTACTACGAAGATGAAGTGGCCAAAGAAAGAGGCCTCAATTTTGGTAGCTCCAACTAAGGCGGTTCACGACTTTACAATGATCAAGTGTACAAATCTCGACAGACAATAACTGAAACTAAGACAGTGGGTGGGCTATTGCGGAGGGAGTAATTTGCTATGCATAGGTACATATATATATATGTATATATACGTGCCTTTATAGAAAAACATAACCACGATTAGATTCAGTCTTGTTTTGTAAAGTGGCTGAATGGTGGCTGAAATCGTGACACGTCGAAAAAAAAAAAATTGTAAAGAAAAAACAAGAGAAATTTCAAATGCGACATTAAGAAAGTCAACAAAAAAATAAAATAAAGAACAGCCATATCATATACTGAAGATCAAGTCTTTGGAGAGATATACTTGTATTGATTCACACTCATCTTATTTAGGACCAGTCAAGACATACAAATCTAGAGAGAAATAACATATCATCATCATGTCACAACTTTTAAACTTATCAGTACGTCATTCCAAAAATAATAAAAAAAAAAAAGAAAAACATTAGCTATTCACATAGTTCAATTTACTAACAGTCATCTTTATTTAGCAATTTGCCAACTTATCCGATAGGTTCAGTGTCGAAAGATTAAAATCAGATTTTGCATCATTACAATCAACAGTTTCCAAATTACGTCCACCACAAGAGTTTTTCGACTTTAGACGTATTTCCAAACCAGCCAATTTTGGTGAAATTCAACAACGTGTTTCATACAATTTGGGTTATTTTTCAGCAAACTATTTGACCTTTGTTGCATGTTTGAGCATTTATGCATTGGTTACTAATTTACTCTTGTTGTTTGTGTTGGGGTTTGGTATTTTGGGAGTTTGGGCCATTAATCGATTAAATGGCGAGGATTTGGTGACTCCCTTTGGTAGATTAAATACGTCACAGTTGTATACTGGGTTATTGATTGTTACTGTTCCATTGGGATTTTTAGCTAGTCCTGTTTCTACTTTAATGTGGTTGATTGGACTGAGTATTGTTGGAGTTGGAGCTCATGCTTCGTTTATGGAAAAACCAATTGAAACTGTGTTTGAAGATGAAGGAATTGTTTAAAGAAGAGAGAAGGACAGATGGGTTGAGGGGTTGGAGTGAAATATGTGGTTGTTTGTGGGTTGAAGGAGAGTTGAAGTTTGGAGCGTGTATTGTATAGATTAAAAAACACAACACAAATTCGATGTTTTCTAATTATAATCAAGTGGAGTCTAGGGATAGTGTATCGAAGTGACTAGGCTTCATTTGTGAAGCTTTTTGTTTATTCTCTTCCGCAATCATGAGTCTCTTACAATGTGTTCACTCTAATGCTAATAAAATTTATATTAAATGCTTTAGAATCCACTATACATATACTTTACACATCCAAGATAGGATACAGCACAACAAAACACAGCTATACTATTACTCTCTATTTCAGACAAACAGCAACTCTCAGCATACAACAACCTTTTGAGTGCAAAAAAACAAATACACATGTATTAATGGACTCCATCACAATGTAAAATATAAAAATAAAGATGAACAAGAAGAAGTTGAGGTTAGGTGTAGGCTAGTCATGATTGTAAATGAATTTCGATGATGTATAACTGTTAATGATGACGTTTGTATCAATGAAATAAGCTTAGATACCCAACTTAGTTCTTCTCCAGTGTCTTCTCTTAGCATTGTATCTGATCTTGTTATCAGTTCTCAATCTGATCCATTGTGGCAATGGTCTGTTTTGTTTTTGAGCCTTGGCCAATTTTTGCTTGGTTCTGAATGATTTTTGAGACTATAAAGGAAAGCAAAGTTAGTATACAATGTTGAGCTCATTGCAGGACGTGGTTTTGAAGGAGCGCTTCGTTTGAGCCTCGTTGATTGCTATAATATCTCGCCGTCATTCACGTTGGCTCTCATCCCACTCAGATGGCGTCTTCCTCTTGAATCCAACTCTTTTTTTTCAAGGTTCAACTGTGGAATGCTATCGAAATAGCTGCCTTATCTGACTCGCTTGTTGAACAGTAGATCTCATGATATCCGCATTCCTCCAATTAACCAATATAATGGTTAAGTACATACAGGCATCGTTGATGTTATTCAAATTTGATGTATGAGTTTCTAAAGGAGAAAATTTTTTTTTTAAACCAAAAGTTGAAAAATTGAAAAAAACACTTTCTTGGTTTCCTCGTTTGTTATGGTAGCACTGGTGGTAGCGTTTAAACAATTTTTTTTTTTTTTTTTATTTTTTTCGATGTGCGGTACGTGAGTGAGAAAGACCTAAAGAGTGAAAAATTTGTGAAATTTTATCAAATCGCTTTTACACAACCACCACCCAGTCTAGTTCTACAGTTTTAACTCAACAATGACCAGAACCTCAGTCTTAGCAGATGCTTTAAATGCCATCAACAACGCCGAAAAGACCGGTAAGAGACAAGTTCTCATTAGACCATCATCAAAAGTCATTATTAGATTCTTGACCGTTATGCAAAAACATGGATACATTGGTGAATTCGAATACATTGATGACCATAGATCAGGTAAAATCGTTGTTCAATTGAACGGTAGATTAAACAAGTGTGGTGTCATTTCACCAAGATTCAATGTCAAGATTGGTGACATTGAAAGATGGACTGACAACTTGTTGCCAGCTAGACAATTCGGTTACGTTATCTTGACTACTTCTGCTGGTATCATGGACCACGAAGAAGCTAGAAGAAAGCACGTTTCTGGTAAAATCTTGGGTTTCGTTTATTAAGCGGGAGAAAGCCAAAAGAGAGGGAATTGGGAGAGTTATTTGCATCAAAAAGAAGAAGCTTAGGAGACGCCACTTTCCCACTTTAGATAATGTGTGTACTATAGAGATATCAATCGGAAACAAAGCGTAATTTAGCATTTTTGCCATACCCTAGGATGTAGCTACTTGTAGTTGATTACTTACTCTGCCAAATTGCAGAAAGGAAGAAATTAGGGCTACAACCATTATATTCATTTAAACACGTGTGCACATTATTTTTTTTTTCATTTTCCTTCTGTACTTGTGTGCACTACTGTGTGCACCAAACTCAATGTCATTTTTTGTATTGGAAAAAATTAAAATTGAAATTTTTAAGCTGTTTGAAAGGGGATCTAGAAGATACATACAATCATAACAATCACCAATATGTCAGCTGGTATGTTTCGAATCAGTTCAAGAGAGATACAAGTTGATGGCCCTTTCATCGGAATGGAGACGTAATGGAATAATGAAGGGTTGGAGAATCTGCCGAAGGGAGTCACCGACTGCATGGAAGATCGTCATCGTGGAAGAAACGCAACCATAGGTCATTAATGAAAAGACCGAAACTAGTCTATAAATTAATGCGTCGAACCCATCAGGATACTGAAAGACCTCCAGGATGAGTAATGCATCTCACATCAATGTCTCAATAGCTCAACCAAATGTTGCAATTTTATTACAATGTATCCACTTTCAAGGGGCCATCACCATGTTTAACGCATTCCAAATACTAACATTTCCAATTCTAGACCGTTCCCAAGTTTTTGGTGTTGCCAGAATTTTCGCTTCATTCAACGATACTTTCGTCCATGTTACTGATTTGTCCGGTAAGGAAACCATCTCCAGAGTCACTGGTGGTATGAAAGTCAAGGCTGACAGAGATGAATCATCTCCATACGCCGCTATGTTGGCTGCCCAAGATGTTGCTGCCAAATGTAAAGAAGTTGGTATTACTGCTGTTCATATCAAATTGAGAGCTACTGGTGGTACCAAGACCAAAACCCCAGGTCCAGGTGGTCAATCAGCTTTAAGAGCTTTGGCTAGATCCGGTTTGAGAATTGGAAGAATCGAAGATGTTACTCCAGTTCCATCAGATTCTACTAGAAGAAAGGGTGGTAGAAGAGGTAGAAGATTATAATCTTGTTGTTGTTGTTGCCGCATTTATTATGCTTACATCAATCATGTTTATCATCACGTTTCATCAATAATCCCACTAATCACCAGTGCTACTAATATTTGTCATTTTTTCCAACCATCGTACCACAGTTGATAAATAGAGTACATTATTTTGTATTTCAAACAAAGAAACCAAATTTAAATATATAAAATTTAGTAACGAACTGATTTTTTTGTAGTTGTGTATGTTGATTATTGTAGGCTCAATGATAGGGGATTGTTTTGTAGACTCTTGGAAGGGATAGTAGATTCCAGAACCCAAAAATATCAATTACCCTGCACATCGAAGCTGATACACATTTATGTTCCAACTACGGCATTTTAGGGGTCCCCTACAAATCTCGGTCCTTTCGATTACAAGATGGTCATCGATATCTGTACGACATATATCGTCAACTGATTGTAAAGAAAGAGCGATTATCCATTGCGCTATCAATTTATTGTTTCCTGGTTTAGGTGATCGCCGATACAATGCAAAATATGAAGAAATTAACCAACAAATAAACAAGGCTTCTTTGGTGGGGGACAATATTCATGGAACTGCTGTTAAGGACAGTCCTTCACTATTAAGATTCAAATTCAGAGGGATAGAAAGAGAACAAGATTCTATGAAAAAGTTGGTTGACAGATGCGAGGTTTTAACTGATCTTAAAAGAGAATTACCCTCGTCACCCGCGAAGGACTATATCGACCCCACCATATTATGCAACGAGTATAAACCGCAATTTGAATCTGAAGACGAATTCTATAACGAGGTTTTGGAATTTGACAAATTCAACCATTTGACAAAGTTTAATCCATTGATATTTTGCAAAAATTCGTACCATATCGAAAGATGCGCCGAAGTTCTATTTGAAAAGGAGTGTGATAGTCAAAAAATATCTGTAGCATTGAGTAATCTACGAAAAGTTGGAGCCAGGGCTTTGAGAATATACTGGCAAACATATTTAGAACGAAATTTAGACTTGAAAAGGTTGAATTATTCCACAATTGTCAATGCATCGGGTATACTCAACATGTTGAACATTCGTACGAGAAATCTCATTAAACGAAATTTGCAGACCGAAATTCATTACAGCAATGTCTTTTACCAGTACTTGGGTCTATTAGTGGTGGAGAATGGACAATTATCACCACACTTTATTCATAGTTTGGCGAGGTTCCTCGAAAGCGGCAAAAGACTTGGAAATACTTACTGGCCTATGAAGGAGCCTTCACCTGAGCAAGTTGAGGAAGTTGAGGCTACCATCATCAATTTACAGGACGATAATGCTATACTGAAGAAATTGATTCAATTTGCTGAGTACACATTGAAGTTGATTGGCAAGAGAACTGAACTACTTCAAGGTCACCTGACACAGAAGAAGTCTTTTATCGAGATAGTCAAAGAATGCTATCCAGCATTAAATGATGAGACCAATATGGCAAAGTTGGGTCACTTGATGATCAAAGATTACAAAAAGTATGCCCTTGACTTGTTAGGATTTGATGAACCAAAGCTTAGCTTTGTATCGAAACTGCATTTAATCAAGGTTTTCACAGCATCCAATTTTGAGCTACCCGTGGTTCCCAATTATATTCCACCAATAAAGTCCCCATATCAAATTCTACCACCCATTTTGAATTCCAACTTAATCAATAGAATTCTACTTTTGAGCAAGCATTTGTATTTTGGCACTTCAGAAAATGGAGAATTTATGAAACTGACTCTTCGAAACTTTCAACTATATGGTGTCATATCATATTCGTTTTTTACAAGGTTGGCTTTAGAAAGAATGGAGGCAACGAGCTTGACTACTAATCAATTGAGAAAACTTAATGAAATTGTCGACAGCCATTCATTCAAATCCTACATTGTTGATTTAATGAAATTTTTTGAGAATCAAGAGGACAGAAAATCGTACATGAAAAATATTGAAATTTTACTGGTAAACTACTTACTACCATCAGACCAATTTCATCTGATATTTGGCTGCTTGTCAGAAAGACAAAAGGAACGTTGGTGCAATGACTTGATCACAAAGATTGTCACCGTGATGATGCAATTGAATTGGCAATACATTGATGATTTCCTTGTCGAATTGAGATCTCAGTTGTTGAAACGAAAGGAATACTTCAACTCAGTACCAGATAAAGCCCCACATACAAGCAATAGCATACTTCTAGAAGATTCACAAAATGGACCCGTAATTGCTTCCGAAATGGAAACGTCACTTTACTACAATTTGACAATGGAATATTTATCCTACTTGAATATAAAACACCACATCGGCCAACCAATTGGGTTTCATAAATGGTGGCTGGGGGTATTTGAGGAGAAACTTCTACGAACGTATGGATTTGACAACGTGGCCCGCATTGGATATTTATTGGATGATGTAGCGAATGAATCAATTGGAATGGATGTGGTTAAAGAGTTTTCAACTAGGAAAGAGGCTATCGACAAATCTTTCATGGGTGCTTATATTAACAACAAGTTGAAGTTTCGTCTTGGTATACCAACAGGTCCATTTTGGAACTATGTATGGAGTCAGTTGCAACCGCCAAAGCTCAATTTTGAATCCACAATCAACAAGTTTCTTTTGATGAATTACAAAATAGCACCTCAATTTTTCGCTAAAACTGGACTAAAGCAGTTACAAATTCTTGATACGATTTATATCCATGGTGAACTCGGCAAGAGATACTACAGATTTATAATTCTATTTTCTTTAACCAAGTCAAAGTTGCCGCCTGCTACACTAGAGGCTGTGCTCAACCTCTTCATTGATAAAAGGTTTAAAAAAAGGTTAAATTATGTGACAGGAGCGCTGAATCCATTCATGGGAGATTTTAAAATGAACCACATCTATCATACATTAATGGCTGAATACATGACATCAGAATTTCACGATCTTACTTTTCATAATCAGATTTTTCATCAATTCATAGCCATGCAACTTGCCCAAAACGAGATGGACTTGGTTAATTGGATCAAGGGGTTGATTGAACCTTTAATTAAACAGTTGGAAGGATGCAATGATGAGTATGATAGACAGGCTGTTCTATTCAAATTTGAGCGAGCGTATCAGTAGAGGTGTCGATGCAATGACATATGTATTATGCTTAGTTGTGTTAGTTAGTGTAGTATTATAATCATTAATGACCTATTAAATGTTTTTTATAATTATTAATATAGTACTTACACATATATTGGATTCAATGTGTAATCGAATACAGATATGTAAATAAGTAAGCTAGTTGTATATATAAAAAAATGTAACATAAGATTGCAAATAAACTTGAGTGAGAATTGTCGAGATTTCAGGTGCAGGAACTCAAAAGGTAGCATCTTATGTTTTAAATTCAAAGTAGAACAGTATGACAATCATGTCAGTTGTATTGTGAATGATCTCATGGTTGCTTGTACTCCTTTTGGGTTGTGTATGTATAGAATATCCCAATTAGGTTGCAAAATCCAAAGCGCACAAAAACAACAAATTGTTTTGCGCATTGCAAAAAAAAATAAATACAACTTGAAAATAATATTTTCCTTATCATCACTTTTGCAGGTTTTTACTCAATCGGAACAATCTATCCCATTATGTATTACTGAGTACGATAGTACATATACAGGCACCAAAACCGTGTCAATTTTACATTTGCAAGCCTTCAATAGATAGAACATTAATCAACCTCCCTTTTCAAGCATGTATAACCTTACAAGTTTTATCACCATATTGACATGCATAGGTATATTATTGTATATTGCTCGCAATCTAGTAACAGCCTTATACAAGTCAATTTTCACAACTAAGGCTGTTGTTTCTGATAAGGAGAGAACATTGTCCTCCAGCACTGCTAAACCTACTACTTCCTTATATGGCAAAGGCAATGATACAATCCCAAAACCAACGCCATTATTGATTACCCCCGAAGATGTGAAGAGCTACGATGACAGACCATGGAGGCCATTTCGGTGGCCATACCACCAAACAATGTCTATTTTCAAATTGGATATTAATCACTGGCTTGATATGGACAAATATTACCAACATTATATCGACGAGAAAGAGAGGATAAGACTCAAATTTGGCGATGAAAATTTTGGTATGCTACCTGAAGGTCATGATGCATGTATAGAGTTGATGGAAACAGTTGTTGATCACATGCTTGAAAGATATCCTAAATTGTTCACTGTCATTAAAAATGGAGAATGGGATACCACTGGTAAAATCATTAGAAACGAGGTCACCAAGGAAGTTTTAGACATGACAATACCTCTCAAGAATGAGCCACTAGTTTATGTATCCAAATTGGCAAAAGAGGATTTTTACGTCGTTTTAAAGAGCTCTAAAGACGGGTTGCATTATATGGTTGCCGGAGCCGTCCCATTTCCTGGTGGCTCATTTTTCATCAAAGACAAGTTGGGTAAAAATATAGACACCATCCATCAAAAAGTCCCTTATTATGAAAAAAGTTTGCAAAAGTCAATGGAAAGATGGTTTGGTAGATTGACAGCCCAAGATCCTGTAGAAAGGGCTAGTTGGTACATTACATGGGACACTAAGTTGAAGGTTAGCAATATCTATCAAGCGGAGAAATTTTTTCCAAATATGAAAAAGGATCTTGAAGAGACGGCACCACGTCAGTTCAATGTTCGTGTTGAGAGACAAACTTTGCGTCGTTTACCGAGAACTGAAGCCATTATTTTCACCAATCATCCCATTTACTACTCAATTGAAGAAATGAAAGATGAACCAATGGTCCCATCACTATTGAAGAAAATCATATATGAAGGACCAGAAGATATTCTCAAGTACAAAAACTTTGAAATGGTGCGGGATAAGTTGACACCGTATTTGGATGACTTGATTCAAAGACAAAAGGATTTGGGAATTATAACTAATGAAACACCATTGAAAACCCAACCCAATTACCCATTTGCTTATTGGGTCAAGGATAACGTGAACATTTCTGAAACAGAAGGGTGGACAAACCCAAGTCCTGTTTACAATAAGAGGCATATGAAAACTGAGGGGTTCGATGCATCAAAGTTGGCTGATAATGAATGATTGTTAAACGCACTAGATTCGTAGTTGAAGTAGTCATTGGCGCAAGGGCTTTTTTTGCACAGGTTTCTTAAAGAAATTCTCGGCGAGCTCTTATACTTGTTTACAAAGTATCCTATAAATAGCACATGTTCACACATATGTTGTGAGGGGTTGCAGGCGGGGAATGGAAAATATATTCTGCCATAATGCGCAGCGCAAAAAACTCCGGGTCGTGTACATTGAGCTAAAAACTGAGCCCTGCTTTTGCTAGGGAAGGCTGCTACCAATCACAATCACAAAATGAAAAGTAAACTAACCAGTTTCGAAATGATCAGTTGAAAAGTGGTTACAATCCACTTCGACGATTGAGTTGACCTGCTCTTCAATCGCTGATTTTATTTACTTACATAATTGATGAAGCTTCAAACCTTATATGTGAACTGATATCAACAAAACTCAATACCTACCAATCATTAGATAGTCAACAACAGGATAATGCAATATACCATTTCTAGAGTACTACCATCAGTATCGATAAAGACCATCATCACTTGTCTCTTGTGGTACGCTGTATCAACAACGACATCACAGTTGACCAAACGTATCTTGACGGAGTTACCCTATCCGTTATTTCTATCACAATGTCAATTTTTAGTTGGAGCAACACTATCTTTTGCAACAATCATAATGTGCCGAAATGTACCTCACGTGAGTGAACGATTTCCACCAGGAAGTGTGCCAGATTATAACACCAACAGCCAACCGATATTTTCATTTCGCATGCTACTAAAGATTTTCCCGTTGGGTTTGTTTCAATTTGTTGGAAAGTTCTTTTCATTAACTGCCACTTCATTGATACCACTAGCCACAGTTTCAAGTATTAAATCATTGAGTCCCTTGATTGTGGTTTTTGGGTACAGAGTTGTCTATAATGTTATATTTCCAGTTGTAACGTATGTGTCATTGATACCATTGCTTCTTGGGGTCATATTAATCATATTGTCCGACTCAATTAGGAACTCACATTCCCATACCAATTCGTTGACGAGCGAGTACGGTGAGTTCAATCCACAGCATTTAACGGGGATATTCATGTGTTTGATGAGTACAGTTGTATTTGCCGCTCAAAATATTTATGGGAAACAATTGATAACGTGGGACAGTATGGACGAGAAGGTGCGAAATCCAGTCTCGTTAGTATTGCATACAGATACCAGACCATCGACACCTGATCCAGAAATTGAGTTGAAGTTGCAGCACTCGAAGACAAATGGTGATTCTTTTTCCGATCGAAACCGTCTTTCAATACCAATCAAGACCAATATGGGGACACTTCCATTTTCCACATCAGATCTTACATTAGACGAGATAAAGGAATGCCGTTTATACATACCTCCATTACAACCACAAACTAGCTCGTCGGCACAATACACACGAGCAGTTTTGAATAGTTATACAAACGCTTACAATCCATTTGCATTTATTGTAAACAAGTTTGAGCTCGATAAGATTGCCAAGCCAGATAAGATCTCAATAATTCTATACACCTCGCTCATTGGATTCTCATTTTCCATTGGCGGGTATTTATGCAATGAGTATCCGCATATGTATCAACATTCAATTTTCAACAAGTTATTGTCTTTAATCCTTTTAGATAGCTTATCACATTATGGACAAACATTACTAGCACTTCATCTTTTAGGTTCAATACCAGCACTATCGTATTCCATTGCCTCGATGATGAAGAGGATCATTTTGATTTTGATGAGTATTATACTAATGGTGAACAGAGACTCAACCAACTCATACTTTGGTAGAATTACTATGGAGCAGTTTATTGGAATCACCTTAATTGGAATTGGGTTATACTCTTATGATAGGTGGGGTTCACGGACTCTTAAACCAAGGCAATGAAAAGAGAAAGTCCTACAAATAGATTAATCTATATACGTACCAACTCTATTTGATTGAATGTGCGGAGGCTAGAATGCCCAGTTGAGAACTCTTTGCGAAGTAAAAAGCAAAAGCAATGCATCTACATCACAAACTCAACCACGCCCGTAATTTCCATGACTAATCATCCCTCTATCTATCCTCGAATGGAGGAGGTAAATATTGAAATGACTAGTGTTACTCTAGTATGCGTTGTAGAGAGCAGCAATCGTGGGGTAAACGAATCTAATTCAAACTGAAGCGTCTGATTAAATAACAAAATTGTCGCCCTACAATAATACGCATACAGGTATAATACAATGTAGAGAAGAAGAAGAAGAAGAAGAAGAAGAAGAAGAAGAAGAAAGTGTTGAAAATTTTTTGAAGAGAGAGAATCAGCGAGCAGGAGAAATGATGCTGTGTTGGATTGAAACCTTTTGTGTAACGCACATTTCGCTTTCGTCTTTTTCAACACTCAACACCTTTCGCCGACTAATACTACTCCATTGAAAGTGAGACCCGACCATGTATTACAGTTCAGTGGTCATTGCGCTTGCGTGCTTTCTCAATACCATTACTGCAATTGGATTCACAGGCCAATTTAAAAACATACCCAATGATGTACCAGAACTAGCTAAAGAGTTGCGTCAAACAATTCCGAACTTAAATAACTACCCTCTGAGGTTCATGGTGGATTTGTACAGAATCAGTGATAAGGGTAAAAATCACAATTTTAGACCTATATCAGCCATTGTTGATCAAAACTACCAGTTCAAATATAAAGATTTAGCAAACGGGGAGTACGAATTGATTGCCAATTCTTATGACTTTACATTTACAAATAACAGGTTTAAGATAATAGTCGATGACGGTAAAATTGTGGCATGTGAAAGTTATTTGGGCCAAGAGCAATCTAATTCATCTGAAGTTACAGAAATCAATCACCAAACTCCATTGGAAATAGAGTTTAAAGAGGTCAAGCAATTTTACGAAAAATCTGGTGGAACTGTATACGATATGCTTCTCAATAGTCCCTTTGGATTTATTTTCAAAAACAAGACATATACAATAATTTTCATTGTGGTCTTGACGATTTCAGTGGCACCTACAGTTGCTCAATGGATTAATCCCGAGTTTGTTGAACAGTTCAAAGAAGTACAAGTGCAAGCAGCACAACTGAGATTGGAAAAGTCAGATGTCGCAGAAACTCAGGATAATCCAATAGGGGTAGGCTCAACAGGAGCCAAAAAGTCTAGTGGATCAGTTAAAAAGAGAAGATAGATAATTCCGAGTAAACGGTCCTGTCTTTGTTGAAACGTGCTGGTATGGGGTTGTCCCAAATGAAAACTGTCGTAGCTTCATATCGTCATCATTCATCTATACAACATACACTTTTCCTGTAGAATCACCAATCATCAACTTCAACACTCCACGTATTAATTTATCTTCGTTGTCGATTTCTGAGCATTTCAATAAACAAATTGTCGTAATCTTCCCGCTGATATCGCGAATTGGAAACCCTTGTAAAAGGTTCAACGCCCATCCAGCTTCAGAATCATGCAACAACTCCCATATCTCCACTCGCTCTTTCCGTGCTATTACCACAAGCTCATTGGGCCAATATACGTGACTATGAGAAGTACCCGGTCTACCACCACTAACTCCTGGTATACTTGCCGTTCCAAAAGTTATTGTTGTCACGTTGTTGAAATCATCAATTGCTCTGGAAATGATGTGGCCGCCATTCACATTGTATAGACTCAACTTGCCCTGGTCTTCATTTCCTCGTAGTATGGCTATCATTCCCGAATCATTTGATATGCTGGCAAAACATCTTGTAGGAGAGTCATCGACATGGGTAAACTTTCTAACAAATGTGAATCTTGTCAAATCCCATAAAATAACTACGCCATTTTCGTCCACACTGATGCCAATTTTGAAACTCTTACTACAAGTAATGCTTGTAATTGGGCGAAAATGACCCCTTAATGTATTTATATGATCCAATGATAGTTGAGGTTTCACGTGACATTTCCAAACTGAAATCAATCCATTCTCTGCTCCAGTTAAAAATGTCTTGGACCCAATCTGCAAGATGAATGTGATATCACATGAATGGATGTTGGTGAGGGTGGTGTCGTTGATAATTAAAGAGCCATTGGCAAAGTTTGACAACTTTGACTTTCGAATCAATAATCCGTCCTCGCATGAAACACATTTGTGCCTTCCAACCCATCGATGAGGATTTCTGACGCTGATCTCTAATTTAGTTATTGGTTCCTTAATCTTTGATTCAAACACCAAAGCAGGCGAAACTTCAGTATTCAACAACGTCAAGTAATACGAGGGCAAATTTAAAACCTCTTTCATTACATGTGGTTTCGTAAACACTTTTGCTGGAGTTTGACCAAAATTGTTAATCATACCAATGATTGCACGCTTTTGCACATCATCTTCGATATTATCCAAATCAATTGCTCCATTATAGGAGTAGTGATGGAATACATTCAACGAGTCAATGGCATCTTGCCCACTTTGCTTGAATCCAAAAATCAAATCGATCCACAAATGCAAGTTTGCTGAAACATACGGACTTTCCAAAGCTTCCCTATTTTTCGCAATAAACAATTTCGGATCTCCTTTAGCCCATGGAGGCAATTTAACGTTATCACATTTTTCCCCATTTTGTAAATGTCCAAATTTGAAATTGTTTGAATTGATAAGGAAATCGGGTAAATAGTAAAATTCGGGGATTAACTCTCTAACATCCGTCGTGTTCTCCCGTGAAGCAGAAGTCCATGCTTTCTCGACTGAATTGAAAAGTCTGTCGGCGTGATCAAATTTCCCTCCTTGTAGTAGGAGGTAAGATTGAACATATGGCTTCAACCTAATCAAATAGGATGTGACAATCATGGCGGATGAATAATGTGTTCCGTAATGGAAAGGGGGTGATTCTCGATCGTCCAAACTAGCCAATGCATCAAATCTTTCAACAAACTGATTAGCCCTACTAGGAGTTTGTGCACCCATAGGCTTTGACAAGTCTCTAAATGTTTTAGGGTCAGCCAAGTCCAAAGTCTCGCTAGTGTAATCTGCAATCACCCAAGGAAATACCGGATACTGTGTTAAATCATTGAACGTTCTTCCTGCTAACGTGTTTATAATCATCAAGTAATAAAAATTCGAAATCTCTCCCATTCTCCACCTCTTGGTCGCCGACAGATAAAGATAGCTATTGAGCGAAGTATTGGAAAATGCAGACACCAATTTGGAGGAGATGCTCTCATTGTGCACAGTGTTTGAATTCAGTGTCAATGCTTGCGCGAGATCAGGCTCGATGTCTTTACCAGTAGCATAGCGAGACAATTTGTTGTAAATAACGCTACTTTCCTTCGTTGTTGAACACGTTATCAAAATGTTGGAACCATCACTGAAAAACATTTCAAGTGCGTTGTCACGGAGCAAAAACTGGCGTTTCGATATGCAACTCAATTTTTTCAAACCCCAGCTCTTGGTTCTATGAGAGTGACTCATTAATTCTAACTTGCTTGATTGCAAGTTAACCAACTGCATGATCGGGTCCCTCAATTCCTTGGGAGCATCGTTTACATCAACAATATTCCCATCCCTATCGTGGAAATAATTTTCAATCAAGTACAAATATTTTGATCCCAAAATCAACAAACTTTCCACCGGCACCAATCCGCTAATTTGGCATACATTCCAAAGTGACACAATTTGATCACCAACGAATAGGCTTCTACTAACTCTCCTGTTCTTGTCATCAAAATTTTCATCGCTTTCATCATCGTTACTACTGTCTTGACTAGTCGATGTATCTGAAGAATTGGTCATACTTCCTAAAAGCTCGTTTGACAAATCCAACGTATCAATGCCGTTAGGAACAACAGTAAAGTTTGACTCATTCGACAGAGTCGTTTCAACATCAGATTGTACCAAAGGTACTTGTACTTCATAGCTTGGTTTTTCCGATTCAGACAAAAGATCTTCAATCACAAATCTTGGTCGCATCCTGTCATCGTTTTCGATGTAATCAAGCATGCAACAATCGGGGACATAAAAACCAAAGATTCGTGCTGTTTCACGCTTCAAAGATTGGTAGACTTGATTGTATTGAGACATGTTTTCATTACGATCTTGAACAGTTCGATTGTACTTGATCCTCTCTGATTTCAAGGTTTGTCTTTTCATAACTTGACAATCATTTTCAAAGCTTTTCACGTATATACTATTGGTTTGGGCAAGCTTTGCTCCACTATGAAGACTAACTTTCACAATGCTTGATACTTTCAAACGCTCTTGCTTTAAATATTCTTGCTTTAATGCCTGATAGTCTTTCAAAATGCTCTTGACAATAGGAGGATATTTTTTTAGCTTTGACAAGGTGTCATTATCATCTCTTGTCATCAAATTTGTGAAAAACTCATTCATCAAATTTGTGTCAAAACCTAAGTTCAGTACTATTTGTGGAAAATCATCCATCCACTGCAAGTATGCTGTTCTGAGAAAACTGAACGTGATTTCAATCGACACCTTTTCATCATTGGGCCCATTTGTTAACACCATGCCTAGGATGAGCTTGATGATAGACACCAACAGATCTGGTCCAAGCAAGACCTTATTGAAAACTGTCACCTGTCTGTAAAGAAGTTCCTTGAGCAAGATCGTCAATTGTTCCGAGCTGGAACCGAATGCAATGTCCATCTCGCACGCAATCTGCAGAAGTAACAATAAAACACTTTCAGACAAGATGTGATCCAACATCTTCACTTCTTTCGTTTGATTCCTTTCCAACAATACAGCTTGACACGCTACACAATCTTGCAAGTTTTTTGTTGCAACAAAATAGGATTTACTTGAAAAATCTTTGTGAAATATAATCAACATCGTTGCTAAGTTTTTTGAAAACAGAGCCTCATCATGAATGAAGTTCGCAACAGTGATAAAGTCTCTAATTTGCTCAAAAATTTTGGGAAAAATGTAATCTAATGATAAAAGCTTGCTAAAGTCGCTCAATGCGCTGAATGAGGCCTCAAACCTGTTATACAGTAGCCTGGAAGTAAAGTATTGAGTTATTATATCCAGGAGACGTGTAAAAAGCGAGGCAAAACCATTTAGGGTTGTCTCATCCGAAAACCATACCAAGCTAAGCTTCAAGTACCCTAAAATACGTATTAATCCATCCATAAATTGTGGCAGTTTTTCCATTTTTGACAACACATTGAACTTCTCTAGCCAGTTGCAGTACAAATTTATCAGATGAAGGACATTGAACGATAAGGATACATCCTCTGGAGAGTTTTTTTTAACTGGAGTGGAGGGAGCACTTCCCACACTCATACCAAAACTGGTACTCAAAGAATACATCGCATTCAATTCCAATTCGTTGAGAAGCGATAGAAATTCGGGAATACGAATATCAACACCGTCCATATTAGAATCTTTCATGTCGTAATGGAATTGTGAAATGCCAAAGGAGGCATGGATAATTGCTGTCATAACGTTCCCACTTTTCCACCAAGACTCAAGGGACAGCGTCAACATATCAAGCCCGTGGTTTTGCAGAAAGAATCGAGTAACAATATGCTTTCCCAAGACGCTCAATAATCGCGTTAGTAATCGCACTCCACAACACACCGCGACCTCGATCTCACTTTTGAATAAAAGATTGATCCAGTGAATAGTGATTGACCGCGAAAATTTCTTCAAAACTTTGATAGGTGTTTCTGGATCACATATAAAATTTGTGAGAGCCTTCAAAACAGCAATTGCACAGGTTTTTGAGGTTTTGGGATTATAGATGGCAAACACGATGTAAGATGATACTACTAGAATGGATTCCGCAGTTGCATCTAACGGTAAAATTGTCGTTACCAATCGCAATAACTTTTGCTCAAAGTTTGGTGATAATGAATCATCTTTGACTTTGGTACTCTTGAGAAAATGTAACAACCTTTTCAATAAATTTGCTTTTCTTATGTAAAAGAGGTTTTGCTGTCTGTAGTCGGAAGTTGCAACCAATGGATACACATGGGAAAGAAGAAAATTGAATGAGTCTGTTTGGTAGAACAAGTCAAAATTCAAAATCAACGTTCTGTAGCAATTGAAATCGATTATAACAGATTTAGTCGAGTTAGCAAAATCAAAACCACAATATTCTAACAATGTATTTAATAAATTTTGGCTGTGGCATCCAGAATTTTCAACATCATTGTGCTCCGAAGCTCCATCGTCAACGTGGAAAGTAAGACTTGGATTGACAGCTTTGTATTGAAAAAGTACGAGTCCTAGCAAGTTATAGCCATTGAATTCTTCAAAATGTTTGCAAAGTCTCCAATCATTGGAGATAAGTTTAAACAACAACGATAAAGTTCTCAAAATGAGGGAGTCTCTCAACGATTCGTCGTGCAATTTGCAAGCATCCTCCATAGTCTCTAGTAACCGAGGCAATGCCCCAAGTGTATGAAAATGATGATGTAACGAAGTTGGATTACAAAACATAATCTTTGAGACGATGTTGCCGCCTGGGTTGATACTTTGATACATGTCACTGAACACATCATTGCTATCAAAAAGCACATTCTGTTCATTAACAGCACACTGATGCACTCCTTTCTGTAACTTGCGCATAAATGTTATACGCAAATCTTCTGATTCGTTTTTATCACGTTTGTATTTGGCTGGAGTCGGTCTCCCCTTTTGATTGCTTGATTTACCTTCTAAACGTTTAGAAACAATTTGTTTCCTTGTGAAAGCAAATAAAGTATTGTGCGATAGTTGTGCTTTTAAATTTGATAAAGTTGCTTCGTTCAAAGTGGAAAGCCGAAAATTGGTGCCAAGTCCCATGCAAAATAAGCATTCAATCAACTCACAAGCTAGACTCACATTGCACAAAGTAATATTTCTGACAACTAACCCGCAATTTGTTTCACCAATCGAGATCTTATTCCAGCTAACACTATCCTTGTGAAGACCCACACATGGAATGCTTTCGTGATACTCCCCATTAATGTATAGATTGAGATTACTTCTCTCATCAAATGTTAAAACAAGTTGAAATGGTTCATCGAAAGCTTCGTTAAGGATGTAGTTGAAGGTGAATTGTGACCTTGATTTATTTACCGGATTTTTTAACTCCACCATTATCTGGTTTCCGTTGAGGATTCTAAGTGAGAAAACAGAGCTTGTGGATGAATCTGAGCTTGATAAGGATGCAATGCAAAAATTATTGCTCAGACTGTTAGCGTTAGTTAATTTAATCCATCCGTATATTGAGAATGATTTATTGATGGCAGTTGAAATGGGAAAGTTAATTTGCTGGTTCGTGAGTACGAATGGATAATGGGTTGGATATTTCTCCAAAATTTGATTGAAGAGTTCGAACAAGTCCTGACACACCAAACCATTCGTTTCTGTGTACAACGGGGAGACGAGATTTTGGAATGTATTCACGTCACAACCGAGCTCCATCAAGATTAGGATTAACTTCTTGAGCGAATCTAGCAAAGCATTACTGCCATTGCTTTTCAAAAGACTCATGTACTGTTCAACTAGTATCGGTAGGTTCTTATGATTTTCTATTCGGAGAATTTGGCTTCGAGATAGTAGGGAATGTATTATCTCCAAGGCAATGCAGCCAAACATATTTCCGTCGTGGAATGTCTCGGATATCGAGGATAGCAAAGCCCCTATATCGTGATTGAGAGGTAGCATCACATTCTCCAGATCATAATGCACTATGTTTGCAATTGTTGTCTCAATCCCGTAGTTCTCAATGTTTTCTGACAATTCCACTTCCCAGTTGATTAATGCTTCTTCATCGATTTCTATCAGTGGAAACGATTCTTTGACTTTTTCCAATATTTGTAGCTCTATGGAACGACTGTCAGCATTGTTGGTAGGTGTCATAATGCCGGCGATGTGGTTCCGCTCTTTCCGAGAAGACTTGTTTCGATAATGCAATTAACGAGGGAGGTGGCGGTAAATGTTGTATTGTTTGTAAGTTTTCTCAGTGTGTGATATTATATATATTTGTGGCGCGAGCGGATGCTTTCTGAGCGAGCACCACCGGACACGGTTTTTGCAGCGTTTTGGGCCAGCAAAAGCGTTTTCAGTAAACGGAAGTTCCAGTTTTGTATGACTTGGACATGTGGAGAGGTATCAGGAGCATTAAGTGTATGGGTTGAGTCTCAGTTTAACACATTGTCTCAAAAAATGTCTACGACTGTTCTCTTTACATATATGTATACATAATAAAGACTTTCCAGCTAATCACTATATAATTATCTGGATTTCGAAATCGTCTTCCAACTCGGTGTTTGCTACAATGTCATTAAGGTCTAGTTCTTCATCGTCGAAAATCATTTTCACGGAGGGCAAGTTGATTGAAGATTCGTCGATTCCCTTTTTCTTCAAATAAAACTTTAAAAGTCTCTCAATTTTGGTTTGAGGAGTCACCTTACAAGAAATCCGCTTATTATCTTTCCCTTTAAGTCCTATCGAGAAAACCCCTTCCTCGTCATTAGCAAGATCTACCAATTCATCTTCTTTGGAATTGGGCTCGTCCATATCATCTTCTTCATCCTCACTGCTAGATTGCGAAAGTTCTTCCGCAATAGTTGTCTCCTCGGTCTCTTTAATCTCTGGCTCAATTACACTGGCTCTTAGTTCTGGGTAAACATTCATAAAATTCTCGCTATTGTCCTTGGGTATTAGAAAAAAGTGTAGAGTTGTTGGTGGCATTGTCTCCACCTTGTCAACCAAAGCATTGAATTCTCCACCCGGTGGGGCAATTCTAAGCGTTCTTGGTGTATAAAAGGAATTTACAATCATCTTTCCCTCGACCCAGACTAAACTGCAAAGTTCAACATCGTAACGATCAAGTAATATCGGAGGCAACTGACTGGAGTAGGTGCTTTTGTAAAAATCCACTGCGTATTTGATTATCTTGCTAAATGATTTCATACCTTTACAACCAAGATCTACCTCGACGGTAGCATCCACAGGCGCCGGAAGCTTCGATGTAATCTTAATAATGTAACGTCTCTTCTTTTCATCAGCTTCGGAAAATTTGTAGCCATGATCCTCTGCTGACGACTTCTTGGTGGGTTTTGTCTTTGGAGAGCTCTTAACAATCTCTAGCTCCAACACCTCCTCGTCTGAAACATCAAACACTGGAGTCGATGATTTTGCTTCACGCTCATTGACTTTTTGCTCAATCTCGCGAAGAATTTGCTCTTTGTCTATTATTGGCGGTGCCATTACCCCTCGAGTGACTGTGGTAGTAGTAGGTATGGAGTTAGCTTCAGGTATGGGGACAAAATCCAGCTTTATTTGGTTTGCAGTGTTTGCTTCACAAGAGTTAGGTACTTGTTTAGAAGGTAGAGCGCCTTCAATCTTGATGGGTTGCAAGGGTGCATCAGACGAGTTAGGTGTTGCATCTCTGCTCTTGTGCTTGTGCTTCCTCTTTTTCTTGTCAAAGCTACTACTCAAGGAAAAGAAATCATCTTCTAAAAAAGACCTTTTTTTATGTTTTTCTTGATCATTTGTTGAATGAGGTTCGTCAGCTTGGCTTGTTGTCATTGGTATTTCATTGTTAAAATCAGGCATCATTCATTACGGGTTTTTCATCACAAGCATGTAACCACAATTCTTGTTTAGTTTAATTTTCCGCGCTGTTCAAAATATAAACAATATACATTGGTATATGCAATGGGATTAAGCAATGAACTTTAGAGGAAAGTTTTTGCTGAACTATGGTAATAACGAGCGTTTCTACGACATCGCAAAGCAGTATAAAGCGCATTGGGGTGAAAAGTTGTTTATCTTGGATGAGTCCCTAGCACAACGATTCAAAGATGCGTCAAGAGAGAACCTCTACATTCCTCCCGAAGAGTTAATGATTGGTGAACTAACAGTCAAGGAAGTGGACTCTGATTACGTGAAATTTAGGTTTGATTCTGATATCCTGGTCCATGTCAGTTTGGGGAAAACGTCACATGACGTCACTTTGGGACCAAACCCCACGGCGTTGAATGAATTTACAAACCGAAATGTTTTTGCCGTTGGGGTGGGTGGATGTATAACATCTATGCAATGGCTACTGGATAAGTTGGACAAAAAGGACGGTACAAGCTACTTAGCTATTGGGGTCATCAGTGGAGAAAAGGGACTCTCAGAAGTCAATGCTACTAATCCAGAGTTGAATGTTTTCAACAATGTTCCCCAAAAGAATATCCAATCTTGTATACAAATATGGGAATACAACGCATTTTTGAATGAGTTGCACCTTAAGCACGTATTGGTGACTTCAAACTTTGAAGCTATAACAGATATCCAATGGGCCCCAATCTACACTAACAGTCCCGTGATAGGTATCCTAGGTTGCGTCCTCAAAAATGGGGAGATTCACTTGCTAAGAGTTGACGACACTTTGCCCCAGTTTGGTGTTGTTGAGGAACCGTCTTGCAGATACAGATCAAATAGCAAAGGTTCGTCCAATCTCACTTGTTTCTCATTTGTCGGTGCTGACAAACTACTATCAGGAAGTGCAGATGGGTATATAATGGAGTTTGAATTACCTTTACGTCAAAATGGAAATATATCACAGCCTAATTTCAAAACATTTGTGTCGGATGGACCGATTTCGAGCATTGTATCTGTGCCCATTAGTTGTGATAACGAGTATGTGAATATCATCAATGGCCAGGCATACAGAGGAATGGCTTTTTCAACCCTGGATCCATTAGTCGATGTATTTTGTCCATTATCAGAAAAGTCGACAATAAAGCCCACGTATAATTACATCATACAGGATTTGCTTCTTGCGCATAATCCCGAAAATAGCAATATCTTGTGTCTTCGATCGCTACAAGATACATCTTCGACAATGTTGAGGTTGAATAGTCATATGACAACGTTCAAGCTATCGGAAATCTTGGGTCATCCATTCATGTTAACCGGAACAGATGCAGGTGATGTTATATTGATGAACTATACAAGAAAATTCTTTTCCAGTAAAGGAGGAAATAAGGTGATGGTCCCATTAAAACTCTGGAAAGTCACTTTGGACGAAACCAGCACCATATCAATATCAGCCGATTACGAGAAAATGGACATTGAAAGCCCAATCCAAGCATCATATATGCCATTGCAAGTCATGATTAGCTCCGTCGCATGGAATGAAAATGTAATTGGTAGTTCAGTATATGCTGCTGGAACGGCATCAGGTATTCTACTAATTGAAAGGTTGGATCCCAAATTCAAAAGCTAGTATTTAGGAATCGATGAGTTAATTACTTCTGACCATTTGTCAATCCCACCGTCTATACTTTTCGCATTTTGAAAACCTAGGTCGTGTAACTTTTTAGTGGCTAATTGAGAATCATTGCCGTACCTGCAAATCAAATAAATGTCATCCGATTTTTGAATGGGTAGATACTCCTCTAACGACTCGAGCTTTCTAAATACGGGGTCCCATTCAATGTTTACAGAATTGGGAAGTTTGGTGATGTTGTACTGTTCCTTTGGTCTGACATCAATCAACTTGTGAACCTTGCCCAGATTTAGTATGCCATGGTAGTCCTTTACAGACACTCTATGCTTTTGATCCAAGGGCTCATAAGCAACCTTCCCACAAAATGCAACATAATCAATCTCGCCATTCTCAATCTTCTCCTTGGTTATCTCTCTCCTCTTTCCACAAGCTATACAATTGATCTGTTTGGGTCTCATTTTGAAATTCCTAATTTGTTGATGGGGGTAGGCTGAGTACGACGAAAGAAAAGGTTTGAAATTCTCTTCATTGTAATATTCCGTTAGAACCTTTATCGTTTCCATAGCCATCGCAATCCCAACCATTCCAATTGCTGGACCTATAACCCCACCATCTGCACAAGATGTTACTGTGCTTGGGCTTGGTGCCTGGGGATAAAAACATCGATAACAAGGACCAATATTTCTGAAATTCAATATTGTAAATTGTCCATCCGCTTTGAGGCCAGACCCACTCACGATGGTTTTCCCTAAAAGCACACACACGTCATTAATGAGATACCTTACTGCAGGGTGATCTGTACAATCAAGAACCAAATCGTATTGATTGAATATTTCAAAAGCATTGTCATTGCTTAATCTCATGGGATGGGTAAAAATGTTCACATGAGGATTGATCTTTCTGATGAAGGCTTTTGCTGATTCGCATTTAAGAGTTCCCACAGTAGTGGTCTGATGTATAACTTGACGATGGAGATTGCTCATATCGACAATGTCATCGTCAAGTATGCCTATTGCGCCCACTCCAGCGGCCGATAAGTACTCCAATACGGGAGACCCTAGGCCGCCCGCACCAACAACTAAAATCTTGGACATCTTTAACTTTTTTTGAGACTCTAATGACCCAAACTGCGGCACTATCATTTGCCGACCATATCTCTTGTACTCGTCAAGGCTGAAGTACTCGTCGACTTTTGAATACACGTTGGAAGTCCGCTTCAGCAGTCTTAACGTTTCATTTTCGAGTTCTAGTAAGCGGATCTTATCACGTAGTTCGTCTTCTGTTGTTGGTGTCATCACTGGGTTTGGAAAAGATTCACCAAATAAATGTTCGCGAAGAGCTGATGTTGTTGAAAAAATACACTTTGATACAGCTTTATTTCTAAACTTAATTAGCCCTACTCAAATTTACACAATCTTTTGCTTAACAAAGAATGATTTCAAATGACGCAATTGATAGACACATGTACCAATCAAAACAAACAACTGGACAATAGACCACTTTACAACTCTTGAGTTTGTAGATTCACTTTGATCTCTAAACAAAGCTTCCCTCTCTCTCATTGTTTCCTGTTCCCAATGGATCTTGTCCAACTTTTCGTACAAAGTGTTGACTCTTTTTGTTAATTCGTCAACCAGCTTGGTGGATTTTGAATCAACATAATCATGAGTTGACCCTTGGACAACATCAAAGAATATACGATGTAATTTATTGTGAGTGTTATCGGAATACACTGGCGTCAAACAGAACTTGTGTTCCCCAGAATCCAAAGAAGTGAACGTGAATTCACCATTAGGTGACGACTTTTGATCAATGACTTGATGATTGTTGTCAAATGTTTCCTAAGATAGTTAGTATTAATTGAACGCAAAAAAGCATTTTTGATATATACATACAACAATTGTGATTTGTACTCTTAATTTTCCATTCTTTGAGTATTCGTTTGAATGATCGTCCTTTTCATAGGCGTCAATCTTACCAACAACCAAAGTATCTCTTTGCAATTCTTCAAAAAAGCATTTGGTTTCACCTGTGCGAACATAGAAATGCAAAGCATTCGTAAGTTGAAGTAATACAACAGAGACAGCAATTAACCTCGACAAACTGAGCATTATGTGTGATGTGAAGGAAAGTTTTCGTGGAAGGAGGAAATGTGATTTTACACGTATTGCTCTGATTTGGCACTTTTTTTTTTCATCAATTTTTTTTTGTTGTCGATTTCTTACACGTGACATTTTCATACGCGTTTCGATTATACAATCTCTACACATCCATCACTTAGCAATATGGGATAACTTTTACTTACCTTTCCGCTTATTAATAAGCTTCTTCTTCACGTGCTTTTTCATTTTAGTTTTTCTCTTTTCCTGTTTAGCCAATTTCACTGCTTCTTTTCTTGCCTTCTTTTCATCCTTGTCCTCATACTTCTTTCCCTTGGGTTTGTTGTGTTCGTCCTCGTCCAGCAGGTCCTCATCCTCGTCCTCGTCATCATCACTATAATCCTCTTCAGAGCCTTTGTCGGTTTCGGTTTCGGTTTCGTTTGTCTCTTCATCTTGCGCCTCATCATAGTCGTCGCCATTGGCTGCGGTTGTCTCCTCAGACGGTAGGGCGGGTGCAACCAATTCCCTCATTGTGTCAACACCTCCTTCTGAAAACTTTTGAAAATCTCTTTCGTCCAAATGCTTTAGGGATCTAACCAAGTGCAAGGATCTGAAGATTTCATCCTCAATTTCTTGATCCTTTGTCGTCTTTAAAGGAGTTGAATCTAAGTAAGAATTCAAAGCTTGTTCTATATCCTCAATACCCAAAGGTTCAGTAACAAACGTGAATATTGCTTTCTCCGGATATATGTCAATATTTTGTCTCGCAAAATAATCGTTTACATTTTTGATATCCATTCGTAAGAAATCAAGAGCCATGGGATGGTCGGGCTCTACCGACTGTGAAACATCAATAATGTACAATTTGTCCTTGTGCACAATAGAGTTGTATTCACTTAAATCCGCATGAACTAATCGACAGTTTTGAAACAACCGCCTCATGCAAATAAGCATTTCTCGATAATATTTGATAATGTCTTCAATATTTTTGAATGAATAGTCCTTCAATTTAGGAGATGGTTGATCATCACCTTCAGTTAAATACTGCATCACCAACACATGCGATTTAATGACGTACGGCCTGGGACAGGGCACGTTGCTTTGGTAAATCCTGTTCAAATTTCTAAATTCCTTTTCAGCCCAAATTTTAACCATTTTTCTTGGATTTCCTTGATCTTTGGTATTTCTAAATCTAAATTCTCCGTCGACATACCTCTTTCTGTCCTTAAAAACCAAAATTGAAGTTTTATATATTTTCACGGCAAACTCTTCTGTAACACCTTCGTCATCATGAGTTCCATGGTAAATGTTTGCTTCCTTCCCAGTGCTTATGCAGCCATTGATTCTAGTTATAAGACCAGAACGAAAAATTTTACCCAAAAATCGTAATGTTCTAGCATCCAAAACTTGCTCAACAGTTGCCCTCTTTGATCTATCTTTTGTAACTTGTGGCCCCTTTTTGAATGGCTCAGTCTTTATTTTATCGGCATACTTGGTAACAATATCCTCCTTCTCCAATGGTTTAGAAGCTAACGGTTTACTGGCCTGACTCAGAGTAGATTGCTCATTATCATCTCCACTATCAGAATCAGTATCACTGTCTATCTCCAGATCAGAAAAATCCAACTGGCCCAACTTCGACTCTATCTCTTCGGCACTCATCGATTGTAGTTGCAAATGCGATGAGAAGCTTTTTCTATCACTTGTTGCGAGGTTGAATCAATGGAAAAAAGAAAAATAAAATAAAAAAAATTGGAACACATTGAAAGTGTCTGTGATCGTTTCAAGCTAAATATGGCAATTCCATCCAGTCTACAACGATTGTTACCGCAAGTATGTTCCAAAAAATTAAGTTCACAAACGGTAATGTACTAACTTGCAAGAAATTTTTGGGATTCGTCCCATTGTTTATTGGCGTTGAGGTCATCCTTGGAATCACAATTCTCAATAAAGCCGGTGGTTTATATGGTATTCTATCATTGTTTACGGGCCATCCTATAGACTTTTGGCAGTGGCTTTACAATTCTTTGGCTCTTATCATGTTGCCAATATACGCCACGGCTTTGATAAATTTGAGACACAAGTCACGAAATTTGCGAAAAATATCCTTAGCCACGGTTGTCTATCTCATTGACACTATTATAGGAACCTTCTACACAATTTATTTTGTCTTTTTTTGGTTCAACTCAGAGGATGCAAGTGGTGAAGATGCCAGTGGTGATGCGTTGATGAAAAGGAAAACGGATTCAAGTGACGAAGGAGCTGATTTATCCTCTCAGTCTGCTTCAGCCGGTAGAGAGTTGTTTTTTATATTTGCTACAACCATAACAATGTGTTTTGTCAGGATTTACTTTTCATTAGTCATGGTAAGCTTTACAAAAGCGTTGTTGAAGAAAAATTCGATGGAACGACGCTATAGAGATGGATCAAGTGATACTGTTGATGCCGACTCTGAAGAAAACGCAATTTTAAACTCAACTGGGCTCTATGGTGAATTCAAGAAAGTCATACTTGATTTGGAAGTTCGAGCAAAGGAGTTCCTCGATGAGTTGTTGAATTGACGTGAATAGTTGTTCATAAGGATTCATTCTGAATATAGAGGACCAGTGAAGGAATTTTGAGCAATGAATGGTTATGTTTGTGCAAAATTTGTTCTAACACGCGTATGAATAGTGTGGTATTGAGTAAATGGAAGCACTACAGCCTGCTCTTTTGATAGACATGATGTTGTTTGTTCATTATATTAACTACTCCACTAACTCATGACACCCTGATCTTTTAGAATCGATAAAAGATACGGGAACAAATAACGTTTGTAGCAGTCATCAAAGTTCATAACGTAAAACTTTTCAGAGATTCAACGATTTTTTATCCTGTACATTCTGAGGAGTTGTACTCATATGAAACCACCCTGGAAAATCTCTCCAGGTTTCTTCTAAGGATTTGTTTCAGGATACTCTAACATATTCAAGAGGCAAAGGTTTAAGGAAGCTGCTTTATAACTTTGTGGGAAGCAAAATAATGACCATGCTAATCTATGCACCTCTAACTAATATACGCAGCTACACCCATAAACAGTTTCAATTAACACTCCATAAGAGGCTACGAATTTTCAATAACCATCGTTCTATACACGTCAAAAGCGTAGTTGACCAAGAAACACCTTAGGACCCGGAGTAACTTCTTATGAGACAAAATCTGGGGAGAAGAAAAATAGGGATCGGAGAAAAATAATCTCCGCCCAACCCCCGATCTTTGCTACGCATTTTAATCATTGTTGCTCAATGGGACAAACACCAAGTACAAACCGGGCAAATGACCCCAATGGCGGGCTTCTGATTACCCTTACCAAAGCTGACGTCTACAATCTTTTCTACACAAGATGCTTGCAAGTGCTAAAACCGCTGGAACTTGCGTTTGTTAGATTCGTAATAGATGAAAACGATAAAACAACCATATCGAAAGCTGACTTGAAAACCAAATTGAGTCTCGGAAAGGGTATATCGCTTGAACTATGGAATGAACTAATGGATGATGTTCTTTTTCTAATGATGAAGGGTTTGGGCAAGTTTCCGTTTTTGATGGATGACAAAGAAGCGAGTGAATACTTGACAATTCAAGAATTTGTCATTGCATTCGTTTTCATGCTGGGGAGATATAATAAAGTGTTGAGTCAGGATTTTGATTTTTTGAAATTATGGTTTGCGTCTTTATCAGAATCACGAATAAAACAAGTTGTTGATGACAAGGGGGATGTCGCATTGGAGGTGCCTTTGTTACTTCCTTTTGAAGAGTCTGATGAGATAAGCCTTAGAGCGAAGAAAGTGGATTGGAAAAATGCCCCTTTTTGTTCATTGAAAGACATAGATTCTGATCTGTTGCAACTAGATGCGAAGAGCTTCGTTGAAACTAATACCATGTTACTCATTGCCAGTTCCACCCAATTGCAAAAACGAGGGTCAATGGGGGCACAATTCATTTCACGACTCAAACAATGGAACGAGTTTGAAGTATATGCGACATCAATTTTGAGGTTCATTGATGTCAACTTGCTGGCAAGTAAATTGAATGAGGAGTCAATTCTTTTTGATCAGTTCTCAAAGGGTGTTTTGGATCTTTTGCCCAACTTCTATCAAAATAGTTTACAGAGGTTGTCGACAGAACTTTTTACTTCATCGACACTTGTAAATGATGAAGCACATTCTAGTGAGCTATTGCAAAAGGGGATCCAGTTTAAGCCTACCAAACTTGTATCAGTAGCAACGCTCGCTTATATATCTTCTGTGTTAAAAGGAATTGGGAGTGATTTGCAAGTAACGACAGAAAATGCAGTAAAATTGTACGCTGGGTCAGAGTCTGGCTTCTCGATCCGTTCTTTAGAAACCAAGATCTTCAAATGGCAGGCTCCCACTTTCTTAATTGTTAGTGGAAAAAGAATCAAGCAAAAAACAATGGAAACCAACAGACGTTATCAGAACTTTGATGAAGCATATCCAAGGTACTTTTTAAAGCAAGAGAATCATTTACGACCATGGCAGAATGACAATGACAGAATTACTTATTGCGTTGTGATTAAAGAACCTTGGCAAAGCTCTAACAAGAAGAATTTTGGAGATACATCTACAGTAATTTTATCGATGACTCCTCGTGCTGATTGCTACAAAAGTATTCATAGTGATGTGACGAAAGGAAAGCTGATATACTTCAATAACCAGGGGATGGGTTTGGGGTTTGGTAATTTGCAACCATTAAACAAAAATGGTCATCAAAGATACTACCCAGGAGATGTCTCCTTGACTATAGAGGCCAATTTAGAGTTTGCTGTATTTAGACATTTGGTCCAGCTGAAAAACAATGCCACCAACTTCTTTAAACCATCAACTCAGGTCCAGCTCGCCAATGAGAATTTTGAGGATAGGTTCACCATCACTGATCTCGAAGTATGGGGTATTGGCTCAATGAAAGAATTAGATGAACAAAGAAAGCAATGGGAGTGGGAGGAAAAGCAAGCCAATGCTAGGCAAAGTGTGAATGTACGAAGTATGGGTGAAGAAAGAGCATTTTTAGAAATGGCAGGTTTAGTTGGTAATCACGGTAGCTACAATCGATAAAGTCACTCCTAGACTAGGTAATTTTGTATAAACAAGAGTTTAGAATATAATTGGTTCCAGAGTTACTCTAATGTCTGCGCAACACATGTAAATGGTTAACCGTTAGTTACTATTGCCTTTTTTAACACGAGAACTATTTCACTTTACTTTTCAATTTCTTTGCAATTGATTTTGCATTATCATAGTCATTATCCTTGATTTTACGTTTTTTGTTGTCTCTATCATGACTTCTGCTGTTTCCATTTTTGTTTCTGGCAGATCTTTCTTTCAAAATTTTTTTCATTGTCTCAGTTTTCTTGAACTCACTACTGGTTGGATCTATCGCAAAGTCATGACTTTCAAAAACTTCATCGAATCTAGGATCATTCAAGTTTGCTTCAAAGTTGTCTTGAACCATTTCTTGATCAATGTTCTTCTTTTTTGATTTTTTGTTCTTCTTTGACTTTTCATTCTTGAGCACGTCCCTCATGCTAAAATGTTCATGCTTCTGATCATTATCCATGAGCACCAACTCCAATTCGGCCTTTTCCTTTTCAGATACATTATCAGCTTGTTTACCACGACGACCCTTGCTTTTCTTCTTTGAAGCATTGCTTGTCTCCTCTTCATCTGGTTCCGTTTTCAATTTACTTTCCTTGAATTTGTTGAGTCTCTTTTGACGTCTCTCTTTCTCTTTCATCTTGTAAGCTTCGATGGTTGTTTTCTCAGAGTTTGCTTCCACTGCTTCCTTTTCTGATGCGTCTTTTAAACCTGGGTCAAATGTTATTTCCATATCCACGTCGTCGCTTTCGTCACCCGAGTCTCTACCCTTTTTGAAAGTTTTCCCCAACAAGCTTTGATATTTGGACTTCAAATCAAATCCATCACCATTCTTTTCTAATTCGTCATCTTCATCTGAATCACTAGCCAAGTATGCCTTGAAATCATTTGCCTCTATTTCCTTCTGAGAAAGTGGTCTTGAAGATAACGTGAGCCGTTCCTTTGGAGTCTCATCCCATGTTAATTTCACTTTGGAGTGCTGCAATGCATCAGTCACAAATCTGGATTCAGGCTTGTAATTTGGTGATACCTTGAAGCACTCGTCTTTCGCATCATTTTCATCAAACTCCATATCCTCTGGTACATATCGCAAGTCAAAAACGTTTGCTGTTGATTCGTATTCCGTACCATCAACGTTTTCATATATATTTTTCGCCGTTTGAACAGAGTCACACTTCACGATGGCGTAATAATATCTTAATCGCTGGAGTTGATATCGACGTAAAGCCTTGCTGTCGTAATCCTCTTTTCCATCATCCTGCTCGTACAATTTACGTGTAACCCTTTCCAATTCTTTAGGATCTTGGATGTCAACATCGGAATCTAAATCTGACTCTGAATCCGACTCTTCCATCTTCTTACCCTTTTTTTTGAACAATTCCCTTGGTGGTCCTTCTATTTCTTCCTTCTGCATCCTCTCTTTTCCAAACTCTGAAGGGTAGATTTTAACCGATTGGATATTTCCACCTTTTGGTACAAACGACAAGAATGTGGCCATCAAATCTTCTGCTCTCAAGTTGTCCCAGTCCATGTTGACAACAGCAAAGGATGAGGTTGGGTCTGCTTCTCCTGGTGCATTTTCTTCCAACTCAATCTCAGACTCGCTCTCCACTTCCTCTAACTCCAGTTCACTATCTGATGAAGAATCATCAGATGACAGCTCAGATGAGGAACTAGCAAGACCTTTACCTCTTGCTCTATCCAACTCTTCCTCTTCGCCTCGAATTCTGCGACTCAAAGCTTCCACATCATCCTCCTCCTCGTCCAGCTCCTCTCCCAGGTGCTCTTCCTCACTTTCCTGGCTTGAGCTTTCGTCGCCATATTCATAGTACTTGTTAAGTTCTTGATCTTTTTCTTCAAGCTTTCTTCCATACCTGTCAATCTTGACTTTGCTTCCGGTAAGCTTTTTCAATTCCTTTTTGCTGAATCTATCATCTACCTTGACTTTTAAATTCTTGAAATTTGGAAATTTGAATCTGGGATCATTATGAACCGATTTGAACCTCGAGTCCTCAGTGACCGGTTTGATATCGTTTGGTTCCTTATTCTTGCCAGTGCTTGGGCGATTTTTATTTGGATTTGCCATTGCTTTATCAGTGATGAGATATTTGGGTAAAGACTCTTACAACCTCATCTCAATACACAAGAACGCAAAAACAAGGGAATTAAAACAACTGTGTCGCGAATTAATTGACTGTTTACAAATCTTTGCGACATATGTACAATCTCATAATTGGGTAATCTATATAAACAAAATGTGCTAGTAGAATGGCTTAATTGCTTCGCGAAGGGTTGAATCGACTGAGACACAGTATGGTACCTCTGCATTATTGACAAGTCTATATATATAGATCTTAACCTTATATGGAATCGCAATGAATTGTCTGGTTTTCCTTAACTTTGGGCACGTGATGTCATAAAAAAGGTAAAATTCGTAAAAAGTCCAATTGATGCGACAGCTGTAAATAGGTCTATCTCTCTCTCTCTCTCTCCCTTTCCCTTTGTTTCTCTCACAAGCTTTACTTCAAAATCAAACAATCCTTTACACTTTAATTTTTTTTTGCCACACATTTTCAAAGATAAGTGTATAAAAAATCCAACCAAAAAACAATAGCAGTATTTACATTGTGCATCAAGGAACTTGCAAGCAAAGTCAAAGTGGAAACCTTGATTAGATCTTTTTACCAAATACAAGTTTGTCGCATTTACAGCACTTTTTATACTCCAATTAGCATTGAAAGGGGTCCATTAATAACACAGTTTATATTGTTCAAAGATAATATTTGCATTTGGTTTTTAAGCGACACCGTACAATACTCAAAGACACATCCACAATTAAACCATCACGCGGTGTAAAGAATGTCCAGTGAACATACATCTAACAGGGCTTCTAACAATCAAAACAACGCCAGAGATTACAAATCTCGACTTGCATTACCCAATGATTCTGATGATTCTCAACTTTCTGACGAAGATGATTCACTTTTGAGACTTTCACAACAAGCACAACATAGGAAGTTGAGTCAACTGCAACTTGTCAACGAGGAGCCTCTTGAACCACTGGAACCTGTTGTTACAGCAGCTGATAGCGGTAGTGAAATAGACGAAAATGAAGACTTTCACAATGATCCGATTATTGAAGAAGAAGACGAAGACGAAGAAGACGACGACGACGACGATGGCGAAGAAGAGTCATTTGGCCGAAGTGATAACGAACGAAATGAAGAGGATGAATTGGAAATGCTAGAAACTGCCGATTTTCTTCGTCAACTTATGCAAGCTAGAAGGGTAGCAGAGATCAATTCTGGATCTGGTGACGACAGAAACATCAATCGTGATAGCAGTAGCTCCAATGAGGAACAAAGAGCAGAGGGGGATTTAGATGATACCCGTGCTGAGTTCCTTCGTGCAATTGGTGCTTTGTCGGGAGCAAGAGGAAGTGAGGCACCAAATGAAACCGCCGCCGGAGGGAGTAGGAGTGGTACCGACAGAGATGCCCCCGCGGGGTTTGTTGACGTCATGCAAAGATTAATGGGAGGTGGTATTATGTTTGGTGGTAGTGGTGGTTCACAAGATGGTGAAAATATTGGCGCACTCATCAACAATTTGGAGCAAAGGGGAGACACTTTTATTATTCTTGAATCATTGAACCAAATCTCGGAAAATTTGCTCATGATGAATGGATTAACTGCTGAGCGTTTGATTCCATCCAACAGATTAGCCAAGAGTCTTGTGAATATAATGGAGGACCCAGCATTAGAGGATGAATTGGAGTTGCACCTTGTTGCCTGTCGTTGTTTGTATAACTTTTTGGAAGTCAATCAGGATTTTATTCACGATGCATTGAACAACAACGCCGTACAAGCATTATGCAATAAGCTTTTAGAAATAAAGTATATCGATCTTACGGAGCAAGCATTACAGACGCTTGAAATGATTTCCAGAGATCCCATATCACATAACAGTATTATTTTAAACAATGGGTTAACTGCTTGTTTGCAATACCTTGATTTCCTAACAGTCCATGCCCAACGGAAATGTCTTAGTATTGTGTCGAATTCGTGCACCAATATCTCCGTGTCGAATTTCAACAAAATCAAGGAGGCTTTCAACGGCATAACCGAAGTTGTTAGAGCACATAATGACCAAAACGTTGTTGAAAATGCATGGATCACAATCGCAAGAATCATTGAATGCTTTAAGAATAAGCCAGAGTATTTGAATGAGCTCTTTACGGGCAAGGAGTTATTCTTTAAAGAGTTTGTCAATGTAATCTTAGTCAGTTGTAACAAATCGCTGAATACCAGTGCAGAGTCTGAACATGTTGCGTTGTCTTTTAGCTCGTGCCTAAGCTTGATCAAGTCATTGATCATCTTGTCGAGTGTCAGCATTGAAGTGTCCAAGATTCTATTGAGTGATTGTGACATTGGGTCAATAATTGTAAAATCGTTGAATAAGTTTGCGAGAGCAAGGCGTGGGGAAAACGGTGATTCCTTGAAAGGTGATGACGTTGAAATCTCGATTGAGGCGTTGTTAGCTGCTCCCAAAGAGTTGGTGTCACAGTTTTTGACTTTGATAGGGTACTTGGTACCAATAAATTATACACCAAGAAAAGCGCTTTACTTGAAACCGGATTTCGAAGATTACGAGGAGAGAGTGTGTGTTAACAATAAAAGAGAAGAATTGTGCAATGAGATTATTCCTGATGATTATTGGAAATTTATCAACGAAATTTGGACATTGCTGATTTACAGTATTCAAGCAACAACAGATGTCGACATTAGGCGAAGAGGGTTCATTGTTTTGTACAGAATCGTCAATTCCATGGATGCATCTCGGTTGGGGCAAATTAAGCATCATGAGCTTGTTTCTGGATTATTAGCTTCTGTTGTCAATCAATACCTGCCACAAGTTTTGCAAGGATTAAAGAAGTTGTCAGAGTCCAGAAAGCAAGATGAGGATGTAGACATGCGAACCAGTGACTTTGAAGATTTCGATGATGCTCATGACCATCTTTCCAGTGACGAAAGAAACAATGATGAAAGCGATGAAGAGATGGATGAAGAGAGCCATGACCCTGAAGAGGAGGATGAAGAGGATGACGATGATGACGATGATGACGATGATAACGATGATGACAATGATGACGATGATGATGATGAAGATGATGATGAAGATGATGGTGAAGACGAGCATGAAGACGACTTTCCCATCACTAACCGGGCAGATGACCTCAAGAGTCTCAACTCAACCATGTTGATATTAAGTGCATTGGAGATATTAAATGTATTGTTGCAAAAAGCGCCAGGCGTATTCTTACAACCTTTTGAAAGAGAGGGATTGATGAATGACGTTGCTTCTATATTAAAAAGCTCCTCGTTTTTAAGGAGAAGATCTAGGTCACGATCTTCGCAAAATCATTTTCTGACCTCATTTGCAAATAAATACATCGACGTCGAGTTTACTAAAGAGTACGAATATAGAACTTCGATGAGGGATGTTTATTTCAGGATAAAATTGGCAGTTTCTGAAATTCACAAGGCATACAATGAAGAGAAGATGTCTCAAAGCAGTGAGCTTTCCGAACACATGCACATATTACATCATATCAAGGACATCTTATCCGATACAAAGGCTACCAAATCATTCAGTTACGACCAATGGCTACAGGTCTGGGAACAATTCAAGTTTGCTTTAAATGGAGGATCTTCTAAGGTTCACGTTTCCAGTTTCGAGCTCATTTCTACCGGTGTTTTTACACAACTAACAACCTTGTTGGCACAGAATGATTCAGAACACGTTTTTGAATCTAATCCATGTTATCGTGCGTTCATCCACTCGTTTTTTAATGACAGCTGTGCAGATGCAAAGTTGCTCGTGCATCAATTGCTTGAAGCTTTAACAAGGTCAGAATCTTTTGAGATTGTGGCAGCTGGAGGTCATAATCATCACTCAGCATCGTCTCGCGATCAACATCAAGCTACCTTAATGGCGAATCAAATTAAATTGAAATTGAACTTGGAGGGTGATCTGGGCGATGTCAAGATGCCCACTAGCTTGCAAAACACAGTTGTGTCTGTCCACGCAATTGCTACATTTAAATCAATCCTTTCATTCTTAAAACTGAGGCTACAATTTATGGAACAATTATCAAGTATGGGTTCCAATCGAAGTATAGGTAATGAAGATGACGGCAAAAAGTCAGACTATAGCTTGGAATTTTTGATTAATGGGGAAGTCATTCCCGTTGAAACAACAATATATGGAGCTATTTATAGAGCAGCTCAATCGAAGCCAGATGAAATAGTTGATCCCAAGAAAATTTGGAATGGAGTTCACCAAGTAACCTTCAGAAAAGTCAGTACCGAAGTGAGCAGTGAGAGTGTGTTCAAAAACTACAATACCACTGTTGACGATACTGAGTTGGCAATTTACGATAAAACTACGATTGGTGTTTTGCAGCTATTAAAAGTATTGTTCAAAATGAATACATTTGTTCATCATAGTGGTAAACCCAGTGTTCCGGTTAAAGAATTCATCAATTGGAAATTAACAGCAAAATTGAATAGACAATTGGAAGAGCCTTTGGTTGTGGCTAGCGGTACATTACCTGGATGGAGCATAAACTTGACAAAGCAATTTCCATTCATATTCCCATTGGCAACGAGGATATTCTTTTTTCAGTCTACTTCGTTTGGCTATTCACGTTTGATTCATCAATGGCAATTGAGGACAAACCAAGATTACGAGGACGGTCGAGGTAGTGATACCTCAAATACTAATTCTGCATATAACCAAAGACCGCAATTGGGTAGACCAAACAGACACAAGGTTAGAATATCGAGAAAGATGATGTTGCAAAGTGCATTAAAAGTATTGGGTATGTATGGTTCCACTCCCGGTATTTTGGAAATTGAATACTTTGATGAAGTTGGATCGGGATTAGGACCAACTTTGGAGTTTTACTCAACAGTGTCCAAAGAGTTTTCGAAACGCAAATTGAAGCTATGGAGGGATGAGGACAGATATGATGGTGACGCCGAAGGGTATGTTGAGAATAAGCATGGTTTGTTTCCATCACCAATGGATAAGCAGCAAGTTAATAATGAAAACGGGAAAAAGATTTTGTATTTCTTTTCATCATTGGGTAAGTTTATCGCCCGGGCTTTGTTGGATTCAAGAATCATTGATTTCAATTTCAACCCCGTATTTCTCAAATTGGTGCAATTTTTCAATCAAAAGAACTCATCTTCACAATTACAACCAATGAATCAAAAACTAATGAAAAAGATTGTTTCTTTACAAAATTTGAGAATGGTTGATCCCGAGTTGGCCAAGTCATTACTGCATTTGCAAAAATATGCCAGGGGTTTTGAAACTGTTGCTCCAGAACAAAGAGATTTTGTTGAAATTGATGGCGCCAAACTTGGTGATTTGGGGATATATTTTGAATTACCAGGTTACCCTAAATACGAATTGATACCCAACGGTAGCGATACATTGGTTCAAGCAGGTAATTTAGATCTTTACATTACCAAAGTTCTTGAGCATACATTGTTTACTGGTGTTGTTCATCAAGCCAAAGCTTTTATGGATGGATTTTCCAAAGTATTCCCCATAACTTCATTGGTAATATTTTCTCCACAAGAGTTGGTTGAGTTGTTTGGTAACTGTGAAGAAGACTGGTCATATGATGCGTTGTCTTCGGCAATTGTGGCTAATCATGGATATAGCAAAGATTCGCCAGAGATTAAAGATTTGATTCAGATTTTAATTGATTTCAATTTGGAAGAAAAGAGGCAATTTTTGCAGTTTCTTACTGGATCTCCCAAATTGCCCATTGGTGGATTCAAGGCATTGCGGCCGGAATTGACGGTTGTCCGAAAACATGCTGAAGATGGGTTGAAGGATGACGATTATTTGCCTAGTGTTATGACTTGTGCTAATTATTTAAAGATACCAAAGTATTCCAGTAGGGATGTGATGAAGGAGAAGTTGTTGCAAGCAGTTAAAGAAGGAGCTGGTGCATTTTTATTGTCATGAGGTTGGAGTCGTGATTATGTTTACAGCAAAATAGCATATTGTCAATAAAGGGATAAGAGCGGGATTGTTCTCAAATGAATGTAGAGAAGGATTATTGTGTGCGGCGTTTGTTGCTCTTTTTGGTGCGAATCTCTGTCAGTGACGATCAAATCCAACAAACTTTCGGTGCAACACCAGCAACGTGATTCTGGATCCACAAACACCCACACACTCTCTCTCTCTTACGGTCCACAATGTCCGTTAAATTTGAAGAATTGGTTACTTCATTGATTCAAAGTGCACCATCGTCCGAGTTACCTCAAGTTATCAGCTCTTTGAAGACAATATCCGGTGCATCCAAATCAACTATTGACGATGCTATATCTGAATATATCAAATCACAACCAATTGTCATATCTGACTACATCATCAGCTCATTAAACAAAGACCTTCATTCATCGAAATTTATTGATCATATCAAACAAGAGAAATTCACTTTTGATATAAGTAAGCAAGAAATAATTGATGTCGAATCATATACTCCTGATGTTTCAGTGGATTCCAGCTTGGTTGATAAATTGCAACAATATGGTGAAGACAATTTCCAAGATTATACATTTACAATCATTCCTGAATCGGAAAAAGTATATACAGTAGTTATAATTGGTGAAAAGTTGAATCAAGATAATTTCTACACGGGGAAATGGCATAGTCAATATGCTGTCAATAATGGCCAAATCACTGGTTCAATCAATTTAGACATTCATTATTTTGAAGATGGAAATGTTCGTTTGAAATATAACGAATCAGGGGTATCGAGTTCGAGTGTTGGTGATGGCGGTGGTGAAATTAGTGGCTCGGTTTCCAATGCTAGTGATGTTGTCAATTTCATCAATCAAGCTGATAATGCCATTGAATTGAAATTGATTAATCAGTTCCAACATTTAAATCAACAATCATTCAAGAATTTGAGAAGATTGTTGCCTGTGACTAGATCCAAGATCAATTGGGGTAGTGCTATTGGAAACTATAGATTAGGATCAGATGTAGTTAACAAAAAGTAAACCTTTTTGTTTCATAAATACAATCATGCTGCCAACTTTCAGGTCAGCAAATAGACCATGCCCGGTATAACTCCCTCTCGTCCTCTCTCCCTCTCTCGCTCTCAATCAAGGACCAACACCTCCTCCTCCTCCTCCTTTTCTCCCCTTTTTAAAACAACTTAAACAACATCCAAATCACAAAAAACCCCAACAATATAATCCCGACAATTCTCGTCAACCCAGCATTTCGATTCATAACGTTGGTCAAATTACTCAGTGTACTCTTAACCAGCTGCATCAAACTTGAAAAATTGTCATTTAATTGATGTAATAATCCCAGTTCTTGTTGTATTGAATCATGAATGTCGTTATTGACGGTGGTTCTAAATTGATGTAATGTGTTGGCTAGTTGTTCGAATTTTTGATTGTTTTGTTGTTCTCTATGTGAATATAGGTTACTGCTCATGTTGGAGTTGCTGTAGTAGTGCTACTGGGTTGTTTTGGTAAACTTTTGGTGGATGGAGTTGTTGCGGTTGTATGCGGTGTTTTGCTGGGTGTAATTTTTTTTTTGCTGTTGTGACCAATGCCCCCCACCCCACGAAGTTTGATGAATCTTCCACGAGAGCACCAAAGTATCTCAAATCTACGCAATATGTGAAATAATAAAGAGGCAACGTGTATGGACTACTATAAAACTACTACGTTAGTACCCAGAGTTACCAAATCCAGCGCTAGTGTTTTGTTGGTTAATATGTTGTGGGTTAGCGTAGGGAGGATATTGTTGCCCGCCACTGTATTGAGCATTATAGCCTGTACTTTGCTGATACAGCGGATGTGAAGGTGGTTGTTGTTGTTGTTGGAATTGGAGCTGGGGCTGAGACTGCGACTGCGACTGAGACTCTGGTGCTTGCTGGTGATATTGCTGTTGCTGCGTACCAGCTGGTTGTGGTTGTCCCGTAGGTTGTTGCAATGATGGATGTGCTGCTTGTGGGTGGTAGTACTGAGACTGCGGACCTGTTGCTTGTTGTGGTTGTTGCTGATGCTGCTGGTAATGAGATTGAGGGCCCGGAGTTTGAACTGGTCTTTGATACCGAGATTGAGGTCCAGTGGTTTGTGGTGGTGGTGGTGGTTGTGATTGTTGTTGTTGGACAATTTGTGGCACTGCATGTGATACAGTAGGGTATGGAAGCTGGTTGTAGGAACCAGTGTTGCCTTGTTTTGACCTGTTATTTATCAGCTTATCTAATAACTCATTGTATGACTTGACCTCGGTATTCAATTGGGTATTCAACACACCCAATTCTTCTTGACGAACACTATATTTATCTATGAGACTGCCCAATTGAATTCGTGATGATATGACATTGTTGTATAATTCAGTAACTTCATCCTCGTTTATTTGTGATATGTCATTAGTCGACAATACAGCCAATAACCGGTCAATTTGTTTTTGATCAACGTTTAACAACCTGTTCTCCATTTCGTTTTCTCGTGCCAACTCTTGAGGGGTTTTATTGACAATTGGGGTGACATAGTTTAAAGGGAAAATGCCAATTTTACCATTTGGTAAAGACCCTCTCCACCAATCTCTATAAACCGATTCAATGACGGTAATCACGTCACCTTTTCTGAAAGAAAGCTCATCTTCTTCATACGATATCAAATCGTACAACGCCCTAACTTTTGATACGGTTGCAACTGTTTGCTCAGCATCTGATCCAGCTGGGGATGCTGCCCGTTGTTGCTCCGGTTGTGGCTGTGGTTGTTGTTGTGGTTGTGGTTGCGACTCAGGCAAGGGCTTATTGTTCAAATACTGTTTCTTCAAGTTCTGCTCATTTTCGTATTCCTGTAATGACAATTTCAATACCCTTTGTAATTCTTCATCTTCCTTGTTTTTATCCTGTTGTGTCCTTTCCTGCTTTGCTGGCTTACTAGGACCCTGTTGAGCTTTGATATACTGAGGATACTCTGTTTTCACTTTGTTATATGCATCATTCATTGGTTTCAACGATGGATCTGACTTAAAGCTTCTATTCAATTGTTCGAGAACTTCAATTATTCTATACTTGACTGTAATGTGTAGCTTCTTATCCAGTAATTTCTTGATTAGGCAATCTTCAAGAAAAGATTTACTAGCAATTTCCTGCTTCATACGAGATCCACAATTTTCAGCAATGGCAACCAATAATGATAGGGATCTTAATATAGTATTGGCATCCTTTGTGGATGTGATTTTTGTCTTTAGCAAGTTGACCGCTCTACTAGTTTCCAATTCAGGGTTGGAAGATATCTTATCGCACACATCAAGAATGTACTGCCAGTTATCTGAAGTGAGTGTTGCATCAGTAGCTTTGTTTATTAATGCGTCGAGTGTTGTCATTGGTGTGTTGATGGTAGGTATACAATCTGGGGATTTGGGTTCAATATTGCCACTGGTTTCATTCGATTAGATTCTGTATGAATGACAATTTTCTGGTGTAAATCAGCCATTAAAAGTTATATGCAGTACGACTAAAGAACATAAGTTTGGTTGCAAAAATAGAGAGAGAAGGGCTAAGGAGAATAAATAACAAAGGGAATTATCACTATTAGTGATCCTATATGTGTGAAGGATAAGATGAAGAGCGAAGGGAAACATTAAGGAGGCTATCAATTGGCTCGATATCCATGGACTTGGTGGTATAGCGTTGGTTTGGTACAAAAGTGTACTGAAAACAAATGAAAAGTGTTTTGGAACTGACCGCGAGTATGCTTTCGATAGCAGATCAAGTGGCAATCCAATCCTCAACCCTGTGGCAAAAAGACTCGCCTGTCAATAGTGTTGATTTTCGAAACAGCATCTTTTCCAGATGCAACATAGTTTCAAGCAAATTTGTTGCAAAAAAAATAAATAGACACAACGAACTTTGCTACTCAAGGTATATCTGTGATCTACAATGCATCTCTCATCTCTTACATTGCAAGGAAGAAACTACTCTATTTTACCTTGTTGTACAACGTAAACAAAAAGTCAAAACTTCACTTGCCACCAGACTGCGTTGAGGTTCAAAGTGTGAATATGGTAGCACACTAGTAAGCTTTCAATTGTAAACTCGCCTCCCCCCCCCCTATTTTTTTTGTTTTTTGTTTTTTGTTTTTTGTGTTCCTTTTCTTTATACACACACACATTTCTCACTCTGTTTTCATTTATTTAGAAGTCGATGATGATGATGTAATGCATGCTTTTGAGTAGATTGCGGATATATGTAAGTGTATGTGACTTAACAAAAATAGTGCAACTGCAATTTCCTAAAGACAATTGAAGGATATTGAGGAGTTGTGTTGGTGAGGTTCTGGTGTTGATTGTTATTATCAGTACTTCCCTACTTCCCCCCCCCCCACCACCCCCAAATTCATTAGCTACAAGACTTGCTTATTGTTTGTTTGTTTTGTTTGGTTTTACGATACGAGACAAGATTTTTCTTTATCCAAAAAGACACACAACCAATCTATTGTTATTGTTTAAAGAGATCCTTTTCCCCTTTTAGATGACGTAAACTGTTGGTTGATATATTACCTATTACTAAATCAACTTTTCATTCTTCCAATTGACTTCATTGTAGGCTGAGTTCTGAAGGCTAATTACACACAACGCATGCTACTGCTACGACAAAAAAGAACACTTTGTGGTGTTTTTATAACACGATTAGAAGAAAATTCAGAAACGGAAAAAGATCGTGTTTTTGTTTGATTGTAATTCTTGTTTTATGTTTTTATGTTTTTATGTTTTTTTTTTTTTTTTTTTGTTTTTTGTTTTTTTTTTTTTTTTTTTTTTAAAAATTTTCAATTTCATCTTCAACACAACTTCTTTATACAAGAGACTACTACTAGTCTTGGCCAGTAATCGTCTTTCCTTCTTTCTGTTACATTAAAGGTGGTTGAAGTTATTCATTGATTTTCCACTTTCTTTGTTGTATACGAACATGAGTACTTCAGCAGAGAAAACTGACCATTTGTCACCACCAACATCACCACGCCAACGTCATCGGTCCTCATCAGTAGGTAGAATATCAGTTGGAGATACTTCACCTTCATTGTCAACCATGGATACCACGAGGGCATCCAGAAGAAGATCTAGCGCCAGAATTGCCGAATTGAAACGCGAAACCAAATCAGATTGGGGTATTGCCAAACATCTTTTGATTGGATTTAGAGAGTTGTGTTATAGACAAACTTGGATTTTACCCTTTTTGGTTTTAGTAGCTGCGTTTGGAACATTCTTTCTTTCTAATCTCAATGGTAAGATTCATCAAGTCTTGGAAGATATGATTGTACCATCATATCACATCCCAGGAACTGATCAATATGGGAAAGGTGCTAACGATTTCAAATTTGTTGGATTTTATGCTATTTTTTTTACCTTTTTGAGAGAGTTTATGATGTGTTGTGTATTAAGACCAATTAGTATTTATCTTGGTGTGACGAAGGAAGCTAAACAAAAGAGATTTTTGGAACAAACTTATGCCATGTTTTACTATGGTTTAAGTGGTCCTTTGGGGTTGTGGATAATGTCTAGAACGCCATTATGGTTTTTTGAAACTACGCCAATGTATCTTGAGTATCCACACAAGACCCATGAAATTTACTTTAAGGTGTTTTATTTGGGACAAGCAGCATTTTGGGTTCAACAATCAGTTATTCTTGTATTACAATTGGAAAAACCAAGAAAGGATTTTTTTGAATTGGTGTTGCACCATATTATCACCATTGCGTTGATTTGGTGTTCATACAGATTTCATTTTACTTGGATTGGTATCGAAGTGTTTATCACCATGGATGTGTCTGATTTCTGGTTGGCTTTGTCGAAAACATTAAACTATTTAGATTCAAAGTTGACTGGCCCGTTCTTTGTATGGTTCATTGCTGTTTGGGTTTATTTGAGACACTACATCAATTTGAAGATATTGTGGTCAGTTTTAACCGAATTCAAAACCGTTGGTGAATGGGAATTGAACTGGGAAACTCAACAATACAAGTGTTACATTTCGCAACCAATTACATTCTTTTTAATTTTTGCCTTACAGTTGGTTAACATTTACTGGTTGTTTTTGATTTTGAGAATTTTGGCAAGATACATCTTTTCTGGTGAACAAAAGGACGAGAGAAGTGAAGATGAGGATGAAGAAGAAGAAGACACCAGCAATAGCGAGGAAGAAAAGAAGGAACAGTAGACCACATAGCTAGATAATAATTAACGATTAATTTATATTTTCATGATATATGTTTGACTCTGAGTCGTAGAAAGTTAAAAGTGTCGCGACTTTTCAGCAAAATGTAAACAAAACGTGAATGTGAAACGCCACACCATACAAATCACATCAACGACCAAAATGTCTTCAAGACTACAAGCATTGAGCAAGGAAGAACTCATACAAAAAGTTCTAGAGTCAGAAGCAATACTTAACGAGTTTCAAGAGTCAAGTAAGGATCTAGAAAAAGCGTTGGAGGATGAATTGCAACAATTGGAATCGACAAATTTAAACCTTGAAAACCAAGTCATCGACTTGAAAAAACAGCTTCTTGCATCAAGACAGCAGAATCTAGACCAGGGGAAGGATCTAGATGAACTACAAGATCTTCTTTTGAGCAAGGATCAAGAAATTGCCGGTTTACAGCAGAAAATAGTCACCATTGAAATTTCTAATGCTTCAATGGAGAGCCAAGATCGAATCATGCTTAGTAAGTACGAAGTGCAACAAGCCTTCAACAATGAGCTACTAGAAAAGTTGGCAATGTTGGAGGATGAGTTGGATAGGGTCAAGAAACAAAATACCGAGAAACAATTGCACATCACCAATTACAAAATTCAAATCAGTGATCTACAGGAAACAATCAAGCAGCTAGAAGCAGAACAACACAAAGATGGTGACACACTGTTTGTTAGTATGATGGATGTGTTGAAGAGCACGCCTCCACCAAACGTACTTCGAGATCTCACCAATACATCACAGAGTAAAATGAAGAAATCAGATTCGTTACAGAAGCTAAAAAATTTGACTAGAGATCTTGACATTTTTCTAGGAAAGAACAATCGCTTGGAAAATACCTCAGTGGAGAATTTGAAAAAAATGTCCATGTTGAAGGCACCTTCACTGACAAAATTGACTATACATCTGGATGACGAGGGACATCTAGACACAGAGAGAAAAACCAAACGATTTTCCTACAGCAAACGATACTCACAACTTCCCTCAATTACAGGGAGTCCAAGAGCTTCAGGAAAGTAGTGTTGATGTAACTGTTTGCATCATTTAAATGTATAGACTTCTTTCTAGGTGTAATAGATGCTACCAGGATTATCAAGACACGCAAAAATGAAAACCTCCTTTCTCTCTGTGTTTTTATTTTATTTTATTCTATTTTTCCAGTTTTTTGCCCATTGAACTACACCACCTTCTTTGAAAATACAGTTCATCATGGATTCATTTAATGATCTACTCAAAAGATTTGACAATGGTGAGATATTTACCTACCTCGTTGATATGAGCAGAAAGCTCTCCAAGGAAGAAGAAGGCTTGGATGAATCTGACTATCAAATATATCGCGATCAATTGAATCAACTTATTGATGAACAAAGAAAGAGACAACCACAACCAGTAATAAAAAAGAAGAAAGGAAATGAAGCTGCCACCCCAGAGCCCAAAGTCCAATCTTCAATGAATATATTTAGATTAGTCTCGCGAAACTTGGTCCTGGTACTACGTGTTCAAACTTCGAAAGTATATGATATGGCGAACCTGTTGTTGAATGACGTATATTTAGACGAGCATGGCAACTTGCGCCAACTGTCCAAAGTCGCTATAATTATCCTCATTGATTTATTTGATCATTTTGCAAGTCAATTGGGATCGTTGATAAGCTTTTCTGTGGCTCAGATTTACAAGATTTTGAAAAAAGATGCAAATGTCGACGCTGACTTGGTTTATTTGTTGTATTCAGCTTCCAAAAATGCAACAAAACAGGACATTGATGACAAATTGTGTGCCAAGTTGATCAAGATTACAACAAAGTCAATTTTGCAAGAAAGCATCTCATTCGACATGGATGATGAAAAATGCGCCTCAACTGTGCTTTTGAAAAAAAATTACACCCAATGTCTCAAAAGCCTTTTAATCTTGAGTATATCGAGCCACTATGAGTCTTTGTTGGAGGCTTCGGCTAGCTCAAGCTCAGCTGGGGCCAAGATGAAACCGGAAACTATCATGACCCAACAGCACCATTACCAGCAAAATTTATTAACTACTCACGAAAATGTGTTTGGATATTGTTTGTCATGTCCGTTAAAAGAAGTACGTGTGGCTGGGATAGACTTGTTGGCAAATCTTTTCATCAATTTTATCCCCACTTGTAATTTCAATGCCATTGAATACTTGATCACATTTTACCCCTTGCCAGACCAGAATAATTGGGACGCAAGCTTATCAGTGAAGATTGACAACAACGGGGAACCATTGATAGAAACCAAGAGGGATAAAAACTCAATAGTCAACCATGATAGTCAAGCTGTTATCAATAATAAGTTGGAAAAAAATCTTTTACAATCAAGTATTGCTGCCAGTATCATATTCTATATCCAGATGGAACAGTTTCAAAACCCGGAATATTTGTCCACAAACTTGATAAACATCTTGCAGTTGGTGCTTTTGAAATTTGACGACTTGAGACTTGATAATGATAAAATAATTCATATTCAGGATACACATTGGAACAAAACTTTGACAAACTGGACCGTTGTCCTTGACTATATTGTCAAGGAAACTGGCTCTGCTGCTGGTGATGTTCTTGCAAGCTATTTGTACTCAAAATTAAATCACAACAGTAGATCTGCCAATGTCGGTAATGGAGACAATGCTGAGCAGATTTCGTTAAATAGGGACAGAAAGAGGGAATCAAGAATATTTGGATTCAAAACCACCAAAACTTCAAAAAGGAAAACAACCGGTTCGGATATCAATATTTATACGAATCCATATCAAGCTTGTCTTGTGTTGTCTGTCATTGAAAATATCATCCCATCCGGAATCAAAATCGACAGCTCTGATGAAAGGGACAAAGATGAAGAGAAGACAAGTCTTGATGAGTTGGATGACGATTTGGAGATGGCAAATAGCAATGACTCTCGAGGATTATCGTTTTTGGAAACTACTTTGTTTACTTTGATTGCCAATGATAATGAATACACGCGTAATTATGCCATAAAAGCATTGTTGGTTTACGCACGGTACAATCCGGCCATAATTAACCAGTTGATACTATTCGCATTCAAGTTTGTTGACCAAGAGCATAAACATTCCGAAAAGGCATCAACAAAGGGGCAACACAATACATGCGGTATATCTTCGGTGAGACTTCTTAGCTACGCGTTGGCATTGCTGTCGTTAATCAAGCAAACAGATCCAGCTTTACTCCAGAATACAATAATTGTCAAAGTATTGAGTTTTTGCACCCAGAATTTGAAACATAGTGGCAACTCAAACATCAAAAACTCTAGTTGTTGGATCATATTGTCTTCGTTGGTTTCGTTGTACAACTTTTCCGAGTATGTCAAATTGAATTCATCGCAGTTTTTAATCTTTTGGAAAAGTTTACTCACGTCACAGTTTCTTGGTGTCAATTCTTCTTCGTCGTCATCGGGAAACGAACAAACCAATGAAGTCATTTCCAATTTGAAAGTGAGAGCGTTTGCTTTGGTGTGTTTGCACAACTACTTGAAGTCAGTTGACTTGACCCCGGAATCATTCAAGCAAGTGCTGTTCTTGTTGACCAAATCTTACAATTACTTGTCACATTTGGAAAGCAACATTGAAAATGTGAGTTCTGTTACAACTTTGAACTCATCCTATTTCAATGATTATGACTATAACCCCAACTTACTCAATAACATTTTATACTCCAATCATTCGTTCAATGGGAAGTTGAATCCGGAACGAATGATTGTTAGTTTGGTGTTTTACAGCAAGAAAGTGATTTTACAAAGCTATAAAGAGATTGCAAATTCCCTCAAAAGTGAAATCAACTCTAATCTTGTTATTTTTCTTATTAGAATTTTCAGTGATCACAAGATATTTTCGAGAAACATTTCATCCGAGAGCGACAAGTCAACAAAGAGCAAATTAAAATACCCATCATCACATTCAAGCTTGATTGATGAATCTTCGATTTATTTGGGCGAGGATTACAACTACAATTTTGGGTTAACGAGCAAATGGCCGTATGAGACCACAGAGGGATCTACTGGATACACGGACCTGGAGGATGCGCTGAATAATACGGTTCTTCAAAGTGAAAGTGTTTTCGCGTTACACAAGACTGAACAAGCGACATATTGGTTCCATTGTTTTGAAAAAGTTGCATTTTCTACATCAACTCTGTCTATATCATTCGATCCCAACGATTTCTTGATTAATGATTCTCCGTTAAATGGCAAATCCTCATCGTTGCTCATGACCTCGTTAGTTGATCTTGCAATAGATTTGTTTGAAGCACTGTTTGCTCATTTGACGAGCAAGATTCAGTTTTCGTTATTGGAACAAATTCGGAACTCGCTCACGGCACATCAAGTTGATGAGTTGAGATTGAAAGCTGTAATGTTGAATGTTTCAATTGCGATGAATGGCGTGGTGAAAAACATGTCTGATAAGAACTTGACGTTAGAGATTGGGGTTGCGTCAACTTTGATTGACGTTATCAAGAAAATCAACCTCCAAAATGTGGAGCTTCTTACTATGAATGCCGAAACAATAGGATTAATCGCGCTACTTATCAATAGAGATGAGGTTCATGGGGTCATAACCAACCTTATAAATGACGTTGTTACTGATGAAAATCCTTTCCAAAGGGGATTCTCCATCTTATCGATGGGTAACATACATTTGAGGAGAAAAATTGGACTCAAGGAAACTTACAACATCGTAACTCAATTGATAAATGATCAAAACCCTGTCATTTACTACTTCACGTTGAAAAGTCTTGTACAGATTTTCGAATCCAACTCGGATATGTCATCATTAGCACCACATGTGTTGGAAAGGTTATGCAGCAACTATTTGAATGATAGTTTTGGATATGACGTTAAGAGTAACATATCCATAAATCTCAAAACAAGGTTCGGCTCGATTGGGTTAATGTCAAAATTATTGCAGTTGATTATCACTTCCTTGGGCCCGGCACTCCGTGAATGGCATACTCATAACAAGGCAATGTTGCGGAATTTAATTGTTGCTTTGAGTTATGGTATTGGTCTAGCTACTTTGGATGATTACATTAAGGTATATCAACAGTTGATGGAGCTATTCAAAGAGTTGATCATATTTGATCCAAATCTCATTGAAGGGGAAATTGGCGTGTTTACAAAGTTACTAAACTTGATCATTTCAAAAAACTTGAAAATCGCCGTAACATGTGTGTCTCCAACGTCATTAAACACTGATTCGATATTTCCATTCACCACGAGTTTTGACTTGTATTCTTCAGCATACAGTTGTTACTACGAACTTGTTAAGATCTTTGGTGTTGGGATAATCTCACCAGAGACCGAGTACTTGTTTTGGGTATCAATGAATATTATACCGTGCCCAGAATTGGAACGACTTGTTTTGCTTTGGATAGAGTGCAGTTTGGACAAAAACTGGTTCAACACATTGAATACATTGCTCAAATCAAGTATGAAGAAATTGGTGGATCCATTCCTCGAGTCCAATTATCAACAAAAGTTATTACCATTGAGTCAAAGACAAAAGAAGCATAGTAAAGCCAATGTTGTTGATTTCAAGGACGAAGAAAATGAAGTGATTGTTGATGAAGATGAGGTAAAATTGGAAAAAAATGAGCCCATTACATTGAACTTTAGATTGTTCATTTATGATGCATTGAACCATTTGTTGCTGATGGCATATAAGAACCCGAAGTTGATTGAGCGATTGAAAATAAAAATTGCTGAAATTGTTAAACTTTCATTTCTAGGTGCCGCTTCTCCTATTCTTGACTTGAAGTTGAAAGGACTTGATTTGTTAAACTCAGCATTGGAATTGTTTGGTGACCTCGAGGATCCATTATATCCTTCCACATCGATCTTGGAGCAACAGCAAGCTCAGATCATTAGTGCATTGGTGCCTTGCTTTACTCCTGGAAATGATTACAAGGTGATTGTACATGCTATTGGGGTCTCCTCCAATTTCATCAACTTGCCCCGCATAAAGTATTATTCAAAGCAAAGAATTTTGAAAACATTGATACAATTATTGGAGGAAATCTCTTCAAACAAATTTTTGAAATTTGGGTTTTTGGAAGATATGTCGGAATTTGGAAAAAAGAGTATTCAGTTGGCAATTTTGAATTGTTGGGCGTTGTTGAGGATTGAAGCTTACGAGGAGTCAGATCAAAATGAAGATGAATTTGAACAAGTGTTGGAAAAATATTCACAATTGTTGATCTCATTATGGATTTTATCATTGAGAGAGTATTCCATTGTCAAGTATAGCGAGTCATCTAGTAGAGAACTCGAGATTTATGGCAATTATTGGATCAATTTGGTAACAGTATTGAGTTTGGAGACCGAAACAAATTACACATTAATCAACGAGTCTCTTTCCGGAGATAGTGAAAACTTTTTTTTCATCTTGTTCAGTCAATGTATTGAGTCATTGATTAAAAACAAAAATGTTGTCCCGATATTGAAATCGTTTAACAAGTTGATGCGCATAAGCAGCTTGGTTGACTTGTTATTCAACGATCACATCTTTGGCGAGTTGATTGATGTTGTTGATCGATTCATGTTGGTTGAAGACGATGCTGAAATCCAGTGTTTGTTCTTGGATAGTATGGAGGCGGCGTTCCGTACCTACATCTCATCTCATAAAGCTGATTTGGAGTCAGGATTTGACAAGTTGTTTGAATTGATTAGAGTAACAATGATTCCTTTGTTTAGGATCCTCCCTTTCCTCAAATCTGATTTTGACAATAGCTCGGACAATTATGAGACATTAATCAGAAATGCAGAAGGTGCACCAAATCTATTGATATTGAAAAAGACGTTTGAGAACTTAGTCAAGATGATTACGTTATTCCCCGATATTGTCAAGAAAGATCTTTATTCTTGTCTTCTTTACATTTTCGCAAAAGTCTACGAGAGCAAAAAGGTGTTTTTGATTTCAGTTATACTTCCGTATTTAAAACAGGTTGTTACTGATAGTCAAAGACTTGGTACTAATTTTGTCGAGCCATTTTATCAAATTGTTTCAAAATTTTATACAATTGACGCAGCTGAGAATTACACAATCTTGACTACGGTTATTCTTGTCACATGCGGTGCAATCAAACTAGATGAAGAACAATCAAAAAGATTGAGCAGTGGATTGCTTCAATTGTTACTGAGTGATAAAACAGCTTCATTGAGCTTGCAATGCATCAAGTCATTATTGCAACAAAATGGTGTCCACGTTGACTTTATCCTCAAAAATTTAATCACTGATCTCGTTGGTGTTGCTACTGGAATTGATCCTGTTGTCGACATCAGCACCAAATTATCATTTGAAATATTGATCTTGTACACCAAGAATGTGGTGGATAACAAACAGAAGTTGGAGGCAATTTATTCACTCTTGTTACCTTTATTGATCAAAAGAGGTACTGACGATAAACTATACACACGCGATAAACTTTTACATTTGATCAGGCAGGATGCTCTGGTGTTTAAAGAGGTTGTCAATAAATGTTTGACCCCATCACAAAAGACAATGGCGGAGGAGCTCTTGAAGGTGAAGGGAGAAACTTCGCTGGATATTGAAACAGACCCTCAAATAGAACTAAAAACTTTTGGATAGGCCCGTATAGAGTAGATAGCGGATATGAATACCGTTTCTTGAACAAACTGTGTTTACCCTCTCACATTGGTTCAATTTGTGTCAATGTTTTTCTTTATATTTTTGACATTAGACGCGTCTTTTCATATTTACGATTTTTCATCTTGCAATACTCTACCAAATCACGTTATCAGAACCATGACTGAAGAAGGCATTCCAGAAAGCTTCAATCTTTCAAGTTCATTGCTATTTGCACCGGCCGAATCATTAGTGGAGAAAGAGACTGGAAGAGATCCGAGTTTGAGTGTTGAGGCAACTGATACAACCGACCTACCAGAAGATCATGACACTACACATCTCCAACCTGAAGATGAAAGTATCGAATTGCCACAGCTAGATAGAAAAGAAGTGAAGTTGTTTTCTGGTCAGTTTATAAACCTTGAAAGAAGACAACGCATTGGGCCTCAAGCACATACTCTCGAAACAAGCAATTTGTACATGGACATGGACTCGCTTTTTGCCAAAGTAGAGCTTAAAAACAAAATCAAAGACAATTCATCGAAACTTGAGTCAAAGAAGAAGCACCCAACTACACCAAAGAGTATGTCCTTATGGACAGAAAAGTATAAACCGCAGAATTTTCTACAGTTGTGCCCAGCTGGGAACGAGAGGCAGTATAGAACGATTATGCGATGGCTTCAAAAATGGTCTCCTATGGTATTTGGTGAAAGAGTAAAAGAAACGGATGGAACCGATTCGTTAGGTAGACCAAATCGCAAAATTTTATTGATTCATGGACCACCAGGAGTGGGCAAAACTGTTGCTACCCACATTTTGGTTCGTCAAATGGGGTACAATGTCCAAGAATTGAATGCCATGAATAGTATGGATACCTTGCCTCAAGGATCGGCAAACAGTTCCACAGGTAGTAATGCTTACTCAAATGCGTCAAACGCTTTAAAGTTGAAGATACAAAACACATTGACATCGAATGCGGTGTCAAGAAATGGGAAACCATTTTGTTTACTCATTGATGAGTTGGACTCATTAGCAAACACAAATGACGTTGTCAAGATTTTGCAAGACATCATCAATGCCGACCAGCGTGCATATTCCAAACAGAAATACGTGGACAATAACGATGCCAAGAAACTGAAAAAGGGTGATAGGTTATTAAACAGACCCATTATTTGCATTGCCAATGATATATACTCGCGACAACTGGGTAAATTTGGACCGAACCCTTTGGAGAAGATGAGAGCAATATCCGATGTTGTCACATTTCGAAAACCGGCAATTGCCCAAAGAGCGACTGGTGCCAAAGTCAGTGGTAGTGCTATGAAATCAGTCAAGGATTTTTTAATGAGTGTAAGTCAACGAGAGAAAATGGGATTAGATTATAGAGATATTGGCGAGATTTGTGAGGTATGTGATGGAGACTTGAGAGCATGTTTGAATCAAATGCAATTTTCAGGAAAACGTGTGGCTTCGAGTATGAATGTCAAGAAATCAGCCGTAGACAAGCACATGTCTTGGTTTACAATGGTTGAGGATGTTTTCCGAAGAGATCCTCAATTGAAAAAGGAAGACAATTTCAATGTTCTTTTGCAAAAATATATGGATGGACATGGAAAATCCATCACTGGAAGCAGTGACTTGGTTGATAAGTTTATAAATGGTGTTTTCAACAAGTACTTGGATGTTGTCCACTTGCAAGATGATACATTAACCAGGCCGGGCGAGTTTAGTGATTGGCTACATTACCATGACAGTTTCAACAACAACTTCAATGATGCCAATCAGTATAATGCCTTGATTGCTTTGAAAAGTTGGACCTTGTTTAGTGATTTGAAAACTTTTAGGGATATCAATCTGCTAATCCCCAATGTGAAAAACTTGTCGTTTGAAACATTTGAAAAATTGAAAGAAAATCGTCACATTGTGAAGACGCTAATTTCAAGTATTCCAGCTAGTTTACGATTAGCCCTTGGAAGTACAAATACCCATCATATTGCATGTTATTTCTTACCATGTCTTACGAAAATTTTATCACCAAGCTTATCCTCAAAAATGAAGAGTAACTTAACCTCAGCTGAAGTGACCAAGCTTGAAAAAGTTGTCACGTTGATGGATATTTTCAATTTGACTCTTGAAACGAAAAAGGATTTTGAAACTGGTCAAGTTGACCTCCATTTTGGGCCCGATTGGGACTCATTGTCCCATTTCGACACATTTGTCGCTTCAAGATCAAGTGCAATGGAGCTAAAACAACTTCAATTGAAACGACAACTATTGTTCCCATTGATTAGTGCCGAGTTGGAAAACCAAGCAACGTCGACGCCAAACCTAAAACGGAAACTGGCTGCTGTTGCTGCTGATGCTGATGATGACGATGGTGCAGGGCGTGATTCTACAAAAAGAGCCAAAACTGCAAGAAATGGACAAACTTTTAAATCTCAATATGATGATGTCAATTCTACTGTCAAATCGGACAATGAAGTCATAAAACAAGTGCCTAGAATATGGGTCAATTTCAATGAAGGGTATTCGAATGCTGTTCGAAAAGAAATTACTTGGAAAGATATATGGTTGCCATGATTGGGGAAAGGGGTATACGGAGAAGAAGCTTTTCTCAATGGGAGATGGCAGGGGGGGGAACATAGCCCGAGAATTTGTCTTTCTATATAATGCACAAGTACTACTTAATAGCTACATCAAGATACTTTTCAAACAATTCTAGTGACATTTCAAGCGATTCAGATTCGATAAAAAGCCGGTTCAATCGCGTTCGATCGTCCTCATGTATTCTAGTTCCCAATGTCGAGCTTTTCAATACACGACTTCTGTAGTTTCTTCTTGTTTGTATTCTCGAAGGTCTATCCAGTGAAATTTTGGCTGTTCCCCACTGTTGGCTCTCTTGACTCTGTTGCAAGTGCACCAAATTGGGTTGGCTCGTGTCCGTTAGCTTTGGTAGACTTATTGGTCCAAAATCGTAATCAATATGTTGGTCTCGATTAAATACTTTCGGTAACAACTTGATTCGGTCAAAGTAGGATCTAAACTTGTACTGCTTCTTCTTAGCCAGTGTTTTTGCGGTGGTTTTTGATGTTGTTGTGACTTGTAATTGCAGAAAGTTTGAAATTAACGATTCGGTTGATGCTGCTGACACTTGAGGTGCAAGAGTGTGTGGAGTTTCTGGAACTTCGACAATATCAGAAAACGTCGATGTGGTAAAGGAGTTTGTGTATCGTGAACTAGTTGAGCTCTCAGTTGCTCTTGTGTATGCATATCTTTTAGGTGGTGATTGCAGCAGCAGGTTGCTGCCGGCTTGCAGCTCAGTTTTGTTTAACCTTCTTAGCTTGATTGGTTTGGTCAAACTTTTCCTCGATGAAGTTTCCATACCTTGAGCAACATCATTATCTATTGGTTTGCTATCTGCAATTAGTCTGTTTCTAGCAACAACAAATGAGATCATGTCGTCTTCATGCGTTTGTGCTTGCGTTTGAGTCGCAAAAACCTGACTTCCTGTGAATCCTACCGCATCGTCTTCCTTGTTGCTGAAACTAGGATTTTGTTGCACCGTTCGATACCCCTTGAAATTGTATAAATTACGCTTTGCCACTCTCTTACCAAAAGTTGGCTTTCCTTGGCTTTCAAAATCCGCTACTGATGAGCAATTGGTGGATGAATGGAGTCGTTTTTTCCAAAAACGTTTCCCAGTTGTCTTTCCAGGCAAAAATTGTTCTTTTGAGACATTTCTATTAATTTCTGTTCCTTTTATTGACCCACTATCAATTATTTCATTCGCCATTTCGCGGTTTGCCTCGAGTTCAGACTGAGGTTCCATTCTAGGCGTAGCAAAACACGAGAAGGATCTGAGATGATCCATCTCTACTTCTTGTGGTACCGGCACAAAGACGTTGTATCCAGTATTGTCTTTATTCAAGATGGTTGCATTTTTAAGTGTGTTTGAGGACTCACGTATTGGATTTTGCTGCGGTCTTGAACTATTACCTTCTATGGGGTGGTTGTTACCACTCTTTTCTCTCTCTTTGAAACCTCGGAGTACTTTGTCACTTTCATGACATGGTGGTGAAGCTTCTATAGTTGAGGAATGCGCAAACAGTGCAGCAACTCTACTCGCAGCATCTGTTGTTGTGTGTTTGATTTCACTCTCGGGATATACACTTGTACTGGTAGATGCTTTCTTTCCCCCTGTAAAGTACGCAAGGTCTTCCACATTTGTTTTGACTATTAAATCATTTGCATTTAACCGAGGACTAATGATTATTCCAAACCTATGTTTCCCTTTACTGGTGGATGTTTTTCCTTCCATGGCTTGTATTTTATTGAGCAGATTAGGATATTCGATGTAAGTTAGGCTTGATGTGTTTCCTCAGCTCATTCAAGTAAGATGTAATCTCCAGAGCCTCTTAGGTCAACTCTTCAGTTATATTTCTAAATCTTAAGTTGCGGGTTTGAACTGTGGGAAAATTGTTTCATCTTTGCTTCAAGTTGCAGAGGTGTGGAAAAGCCTGTCATAGATTTTTTTTTTTCCCTCCCCATTTGAAGTCTCACATGATTTTGCAGCCATCGATCACTAAACGTGGACAGATGTAAAAGCAAAGACACATCAACGACTATGCGACAAGCTACTGATCCAAACTTTGCTCCCTCGAAAGATGGATTCCACAACAAAATCCGTGAATAGAAGGGTGGGGAAAGAGAAAGTAAAGGGAGTGGAGAGAGGCGTACAGAAAAGCTTATGCCCAAGTTGTATTTAGTGCACACCCCTTGATATTCAAAGGATCAACTGGCATCGAAACAGGTAAAATCCTAGAGACGGGGGGTGGGTATGCAAACTACGCTTAGTTTGCTTAATAGAGTAAGGTTGAGTTTAGTTTCGACACACAAAAAGACTACTGCAACTGCAGAGTCATCTGCAGCTTGCAACAAAGGAACACAACCTTAAGCTTCTGCGTGACACTACAACACTCACCTAAAAGGCCAATGTTTCTTCAGAACTCAAAATCTTCCTACTCTTTGTTTAACCGACACAAATCTAAATTGGTCTAGATTTTTTTCTTTTTTTTTTTTTTTTTTTTTTTTTTTTTTTTTGGTTTCAAGTTGTGTGATTGATCTTTTCGTGTGTCGTGTTTCTCATTGTGTCATGTTGTTTGTATCTCTCTTATTGTGTGTCTTGATGTATCTGCCGTGTAAAAAATTTATCGTGATACAAAAGGCTCAAAATCAAATCTCCATTTTAAAAACCATACATCTGCTTGACACTACTCATGTGCATAGGGTAATGCTATAGTATCATATGCCAAGTAACTGTTGTTTTGATAACAATCACTTAGTGCTTTGGACATTCGTATGAAACAAATAAAACCATTTGTACAAATAAGAAAAAGAAGATGGTCGTGTAATATTGTGATTTATGATTTATTATTTGTTATTTGTTATTTGTTTTTGTGTATGTGTATGTGTATGTGTATGTGAATGTGAATGTGACGTTGTAAACAAGAATATGTTACAGAATAAAATGCGTTTCTTTTTGTCAAAAGAAAGAATGGTTATGTCACATCTTAATATTTTACGACACACTGTTTGAACATGGCCCAAAAAAAGAAATAAAATAAAAAAAGAGTAAAAAAAAATTTTTTTCTGGTTTTAGATGAGACATAGACATAGACATAGACATAGGCATAGACATAACACACGACACACATACGACAAAACGACAAAACGACAAAAACGAGACAAAGGCGTATTACTATTATAATAATAATCATCTTCAAATAAAAGTCAAAACATTCACACCACCATCATCTTCATCAATACACCATAGTCATACATATACTGATACCACCTTACAGCTTACTGTACATCAGATATACACATACCCAACAGGACTACTATTTCACTAACACAAGATATAAACTACATATTATCGTCATACATATACAACAACAAAGGCAGAAAAAATACAACAACTAAACCCACAACAAAACTAACCACCCACACATACAAACATACACACATATACATACACACTTCTTACCCCACACACACATATATATACTCAAACAATGGATGGAGCAACATATGTTTGTATAAAACAATTCAATGCCAGACTTGGTGATGAAATTAGTCTCAAGATTGGTGACAAGATACAAGTTTTAGCTGACGACCATGAATACAACGATGGTTGGTACATGGGTAAGAACTTGTTAACTGGTGCTGTTGGGTTATACCCAAAGAGCTTTACTCAAGTTTTATCCAATACCAACAATGATGAAAAAACTTTGTTGAGGTCTAGGTCAAGAAGGGTTTTAACACCCCCTGGCAAACAAATGAATAATGGCGATCATCAAAACATCAATAGCTCAGCAGAAGTCAACAATAGCAACAACTCCAATACTCATAATGCGCCCAACGTACCTAGTAAATTAAACCCCAACAACACTAACAATAATAGCTCACACGAGACCATTCCAACTCCTTTGAAGGAGTCTTTTGACAAATTGTCAATAAAAGATAACAATAGCGCTACAGCTGGTGGTGGTGGTCACAATATGATTAATGATGAGATTGACAAAGCTTTAAAAGAGATACAAGGGGATAACAAACATGCCAATGGATTCACACCCAACAACAATTATAATAGCTACGGCAACAATAACAATAACAATAACAATAACAACAACAACAACAACAACAGTCACAACGAGTTCAAACCAAAACAGTCAAGCGTGGCCTCTAACAACAACAACAACAATAAGACACACGCGAGGAACCCATCTGAACAATCTTTGACTGATGATTTGAACCCTTTACAAGCACATGATTGGACTCCAAAACAGGTGTCATCATACTTTGCTTTGGTTTTGGGTTTTAGTCCGGAAATTGCCAACAAGTTTGCCAAACACAAGATTACAGGAGCCATTTTATTTGAAATGGATTTGGGTCATTTAAAAGAATTGGATATTGACTCCTTTGGTACTCGATTTGAAATTCATAAAGAAGTGGAAAAACTAAAGGAAATGAATCTTCGATCACAAAAGTTGAAACTGAAATCGCAACTGCAGTCTAGAGTAAATTCCATTAATAGGACTGATACTACTTCTTCGACATTGAATTCAGCGCCGACTGAGGACACGACATACCCTGACATAGATGAGAAGCCACCAAAACACGAAAATATTTTACTGCCGAATGGGAAACAAAACGAGCTAATGCCGTCTGCCATGTTGGAAGACACTTCGGACTCAACTATCAAACATTCAAGAAATAGATCACTTTCTATGGACAATTTGGCAAAGCCTTTCGGTGAAGGATCATTTGCTTCGCCTAGAAAAGCACCTCAACCTCCACCACATGGCGATAGTCCACTTGGCTCTGATTACAAGTTTGGATATGGAAGTCAGTCACCATACAATAATAATGAGGAAAAACCAAATGGATTGTACATGACTCGTACAAATGCATCAGCCCATGCTTTATCGAGACCACCTTCTTCAGTTTATGATCAAGCATCACACAGTAGACAAGTGTCGCAATCTTCCAATAACCATCAAAAGAAACTGTCAATATCAACCAATAATCACAAAAGACACTCGTCTTTATTTTCATTCTTTTCAGGAAATGAGGAAGGTGGTGGCGACAAGCAAAGCCATACACCAACCCAAACACAACCAAAATGGCAAAGTAAGAATTTGCAGCGGGACGAAAGTGTGTGGTCTCATGACGATAAATTGATTTCACCAGCACAAATTAGACGTGAAAATAGCTCCATGACAAATTCACCCAGGAGAAGATCTCAATTGTTTGATTTGTCTAATTCTCCAGTTCACATAGATGATGCCGGATTATCGCCCAAGAAGCTGAAATCGGTATCGATGAGGGCAAAATCCACTGATGCATTGAAGGACGATAACAAGCGTGTTGCTAGTGATTCGCAAGCAAATCTTTCCAATACTCGTCCCGGAGCTTCGCGGTTGAAGAGTTTGCGTACTACTTCTACTCAAAACATTCGCAATTTGACCGGGTCCAAGAAGCTGAAAACATCTGCATTTACTGAAGGTATCCGTGAAATTACTCCTAACGAAGCTATTAAGACAGCAAATTATAGCGGTTATATGTCAAAGAGATCGGGTAATACTTTTGCTTGGAGGTCGAGGTTTTTCACTTTACATGGAACGAGATTGTCGTACTTTACTTCATTGAAGGATAAAAGGGAAAAGGGGTTAATCGATATCACGGCCCACAAAGTCATACCAATAAATAGTGAAGCTGAGGATATAGACAAAGCTGATAAGTATGCGGCAATGGTGGCCTCAACCACAATGGCAGGTAACTATTGTTTCAAGCTTGTACCACCAGCACCAGGATTTAAAAAGGGTCTTACTTTTACCCAACCAAAGACTCATTATTTTGCCGTTGGCTCGGAAGAGGAGATGAGAGGTTGGGTTAAAGCACTAATGACTGCAACTATAGACATTGATGATTCTGTGCCAGTGGTTAGTAGTTGTTCAACACCAACAGTTAGTTTGAGTAAAGCCCAGGAGATGTTGGCTAAGACCAGGGAAGAAAACAAAATGAAGGATGAAGAGTTGCGGGCCAAGGGGTATATCAGAGTAGATGAGGATTTTGGTAATGATTCATCATTTCAAACATCAATGTATTCGACATCGACTTTGGCTCCAGAGCGAGTACCACCCAAGTTATCGATTGATACTCAAAGCAATAGATACAGTACAAGCACTTTAAATGGTCCACCAAAGACTCCAAGCGTACCTGGATCACACAATCTGGGTGGATTTGCTTCACCTTACTTGTTGGCATCAGGATACCTTTCATCGCCCAAATCAGGCAACTTTTCATCGAATAGTGGGACCCCAGTTACCACAAACTCGGGATATTTTGCCGACACTGTTGATCAAAGGCCATTGAGGCCACCCTCACTTCAACAATCACCATACGAGAAACCAACCAGTGGGTCGTTCAACCCGTATGCAAACGATAGCGAACCCACATCAACTGCATATTCAACTGCATCCTCAGCGAATTCTCAAACCAACCATAATTCCAATATCAACAACAGCAACAGCAATGGTACTGCTACCTCACCCAACGTGAGTTCCTTTAGTCAAAATTCTAAACGAGAGGAAGTTTCGGAGCCTAGTTCATCTACTGGTACCAACAATAAACCGCTTATGTCTACTTCGTCTGGCAGGTTGATGAGTGGAAGCAAAAAGAGAGAAAAGATGATGGCTTTTAGTAGTGATGATTCAGGTAACCATACGTTTGTGATTAAGTCGAAGAAGTGATAAATTAAAAGCCCCAAAACAGTGCTAATTTGATCAACAATATGATCAATAGCCATATATAGTTCTTTTTTAAATGTGTTTCAATAATGAATGACTTACTGTTTTATAATAAAAGGTATTGTAGAGTGGGAAGGTGTGTGGTGGTGGTATTCGTGATAACAAAAAAAAAAAAAAAATATTGTAGACAAAAGCACAAACGAAAACAAGAACAAAAACAAAAGCAAAAACAGTGATCGGCTTGTACAGTGGAGGCAAAAGACGGAACAATATAGCCAAAGACATCACACAACCATAATCATTACGACATACTACACTTATAATGCAACTACCTGATGCGACAGCTGATCCTGAGCTTCCAAACATACAATACACTACTCACTACCTTCGTTCGATAATTATACATTCACTCGACACATTCAATCATCAAAATGCAGAATTTGCCAGTGAGCGACTATTAGCTTTGAACCCCCATGATTTGGATTCAGTTTATTTGTACTGTCTCACATTGTTCCATCAAGCTAAAGTGAAATCATGCTATCGCAAACTAATTGAAATTAGCAAGTGCAACAGTAGTACCACATCATCATCACCATCGTCACCATCATCATCACTACTGGATTTGAATCATTTAGGATGCAGTTATCTTTTCGGTAAATGTTGTTTACAGTTGAATAATAAATCCAAAGATGGCATTTTCCAATTGTTAAAAGTGAAGCATTTATATAATGGAGATCATGAACGAATGAGTATCGAAACCCGGTTTGATTATAGGAATAATCGCAGTATATTACCTGATGCAGCACTGGTTTATCATTTATTGGGGGATTTGTATCATAGTATCAATGATATCAAGAATAGTGCATTGAGTTATACTCTGTGTTTGAAATTGAATCAGTTTGATTTTGAAGCGTTTCAAAAATTGTGTAAAATGGGAGTGGATATGAAGGTGAAGAGCTTATACAAGGTGCAAAAAGATGGCAATATAGAGCTGCAACTACAACAGCTGGGGGCAGGGGAAGTACTACTGCAGTCACAACAACAACAGCAGCACCAGCAACACCAATTCAAAACACCACAGGCGCTAGGGGTTCATGATATACCTGATTTGACCAATCCGTTCACTGAAAAGATGAAAGCAGTCCCCGATTCCACTAGCACCACGGGAAATCCATTAAAGACTCCCACGATACATGTTGATGAGTTTAATTTTTCAACTCCAAGGATTAAAACGGCAACAGTCCCTGATGCGCCATTGCGAAAATCGAATTTGAATACTGGATCTCATCATTATGACGTAAGCAACACTACTATTGCCAATAACACATTTGAGTTTGTCAAACCAACAACTACATCGACAGGCTCGCATTCAGAAGCTGCAGGAGGTGGTGGCAACAAGAAACGAGGTAGTCGTGTGTATTCTAAAATCACTTCGCGGTTAATCTCGCAACCATCGTCTCATACAACAATCAATAACCCTGCTGAAACTCCCAGTAACAAGAAGAGTTTGAAACGGAATAATTCAATTACTTCAGAGGATAATAATAGTAACAACAACAACAACAACAATACAGGTCTTGGATCATCAACAGCAATGACCACAAGTTTCTCGATTGCTTTTCTAAAAGAGATTGAAAAATGTGAGGCATACCTTTTACATTTATATCTGATCTTTGCCAAAAGTTTCAAACTATTGTCAAGTTTTGATTGTTACAAGGCAATCAAAATTTTGGAACATGATATACCTCAACAAGATCGCGATACCCCCTGGGTATTGAGTAAATTGGGTAAATTACATTACGAAGTTATGAATTATAAACAATCAGAACAATATTTCAAGAAATTACGACAAATTGATCGAACTCGATGTGAGGATATGGAAGTTTATTCAACTTTGCTTTGGCACTTGCATAAAAAAGTTGAACTTACGTTTCTTGCCAATGAATTACATGATATTGATTCTAATAGCCCCATCACTTGGTGTGCCATTGGTAACTTGTTTTCACTAACTCGAGAACCTGATGAAGCTATACGATGTTTCAACAAAGCCATAAAATTAAATGATAAATTCACATATGCCCACACATTGAAAGGACATGAATATTTTGCCAATGACAATTATGAAATGGCAATGGAAAGTTTCCGTGTTAGCTTGTTATTAGACCCACGTCATTTCAATGCCTTGTATGGAATCGGCATGATTTATATGAACTTGGGTGAATACCACAAGGCCGATTACCATTTCCGCAAAGCCATTTCTATAAATCCCATAAATATCATTCTCATTTGTTGTGTTGGTATGGTTTTGGAGAAATTAAACAAAAAACCAATGGCTTTGAAACAATACGAATTGGCATGCAAATTACAACCAAGTAATCCATTACCAATTTTCAAAAAGGCACAATTGTTGTTTAGTTTACAAAATTACCCTTTGGCTTTGAAGAATTTTGAAATTTTGAAAAATATTGCTCCTAATGAAGCTAGTGTACATTTCCTTTTGGGACAATTGTATAATTTGCAACTGGATAAGTATTCGGCAATTAGAGAGTTTACTATTGCTTTAAATTTGGACCCAAAGGGGAACTACTTGATTAAGGAGGCCATGGAGTCGTTAAATGAATGATTGAATGAATGAATGAAGAAGGGAGACAATTAGTTTGTGTGTATACAGTTTCAAATGAGGATGATTTCTTAGCGTGGCATTTGCTCGTGCCCTGTAGACTTAAGTTGTTGGATTGCCACAAAGGCAATGGATGTGCAGTATGCGTGGCGTATGAAGTGAGCTTTTGCAAATTAAGGTTTAGATTGTGCATAGTGGCCTACATGATCTAAAGAGCACATCTAGCTTATGCTGACTTCGGCCTAGTGGTGTGACACGTGTGTCCGAGGGTGGCTTTTGTTTGTTATACCGGCCACTTGGACTTTGATGGAAACACCAGATCTCAAGTCTTGAAGATCTAACTAAAGAGGGGGGGAGGCATAATGTAGGGATTTGAGTATACAATGAAATTTTCGAAGATATCTCGATGCAAGCCGTGCTATAAATCAACTCAGTAACGTAAAAAGTACGACAAGCAAAAAAAAAAAAAAAAAAAAATAACTTTAGACAGGGTTCATCGTCCAAGACGTCACACTCCCATCTTATTTCGTTTAACCTACCCACCTTTGCTTCACTCGTTTTATCTTTTTCAATACATTATTTCCCGTTATTTGTATATGCTTTCCACATCCTCCTTCATTTAATATAACTTCACCATTTACCATAATGAAACTACATCAAATCCACTACTTGTTGATTCTACTATTGACACCATGCATAATCCATTGTCATATCCTTGATCTAGGTTTGAAACCCAATTACTACCAAATAGGCGACCCAGTAGATCTTCTAGTCAACAAGATCGAATCTGACAAGACTCAACTCCCATTTGCATATTATTCACTCACATTTGTTTGTCCGCCCATGAACAATGCCAAACCAGTTCATTTATCGTTGGGCGAAATCTTGCGCGGTGATCGAATTTGGCAAAGTGGCTACGACCTCAGATTTGGTATTGACCAACCGTGTTTACGATTATGCGACTTGCTTGCTACTCAAGCTGGAATCAGACGAGCTTCAAATTTAATTAAAGATGGATATGTTGTTCATTGGTCGATTGATGGATTACCCGGCGCTACTACTTTTGAAACTAATAACCATCGCAGAAAATACTATGCTGCTGGGTTCCCCATGGGATTTGTCGATCAAGATGTGAGCTATTTGTATAATCATGTCATGTTGGTGATTCGATATCATCGAGAAGCAAATACTGGGAAATACACCATTGTTGGATTTGAAGTATATCCCAAAAGTGTCATTAATGAGGAATGCCCAGGAACTAGTAAAAACTACCGAAATTTCCCCTTGCTTTATAAAGTTGATGATAAGGGACAATTGGCTCTGGAAAGAACAACTATCTCATACACGTATTCAGTGTATTGGCGAGAAGATAAATCGATAGATTACGAATCAAGATGGGATTTGTACTATGAGAATGAATCTGGTGAAAGTCAACTGAAGATTCATTGGATTTCATTTGTCAATTCGACGGTTTTGATCTTTTTGGCTTCGTTGATTGTAATGATTGTTATGGTACAAGTTTTGAAAAAGGATATACGACAACAATCGCCAAGCTTGCCAATCAGTGAAGGTGATGTTACTGGTAATGCTGGTGCAGCAGCAGCAGCAGCAACAGCAGCAACAGGCGGTGGTTGGAAAAATTTAGCTAATAAAGTCAACATCATCCCTCGAGGTGAATTGTTATTAACAACGCTAGTCCTGGGTGGTGTACAAATGTTGATTGCTATAGTTGGGGTTGTTGTAATTAGCAGTTTGAATTCAATCAAATCAAAAAACTATTTCTTTAATAATCACCAGGGGGCATTATTTTCATTTGCCATTTTTTGCTTTATGGGATCAGGCTTGGTATCGTCATTCTTGGGGATAGTTTTACACAAATTATTTCGTAAAGAGACCAACCAAAAATACGGTGCTGGTCAAATTTTAATTTTGTCATTATTATTCAGTGCAGTGGTGCCGGCATTTTTATTCATATTGATGTTTATTTTGAATTTCTTTGTATGGGCACAAGATTCATCGACCGCATTGCCATTTGGAACAATTGTGGTGTTTGTGTTGTTGTTTATCTTGATTCAGTGTCCATTGGGCATAATTGGGGGTATTTATGGAAACAAGTACAAGTTTAACCCAAGAAATCACTTGTCCATTTGTGGTGAAGAGGAGAAATTGCAACCACCACATGATGGGGTCAAGTGTAGTGGTATAAAGTCTTTGTACAGGTTGGTTTCACCAGTATCATATCTCAAAACAGTAACGGTTTTTGGTCTTATCCCATTTGGAATAGTTTATGTTGAGCTCTTATTTGTGTTTAATTCGGTATGGTTGGAAAAGACGACGTTTTATTACATGTATGGATTCCTATTCATCACCACAGTGATGTTGTTGATAATCATTATTGAGTTGACAATAGTGGCAATTTATGTTTCATTGGTTTACTATAATGACGCAAATTGGACCTGGTTGTCTTTCAAAGTTGGTTCAAGTATCGCTTGGTACATTTATGGATACTCAATCTACTATTTTATTACTGTTTTAAACATTGACGATTTTGTTAGCTCATTGTTGTACTTTAGCTATATGGGATTAGCCTGTTTCATCATCGGTATTGCATGTGGTGCCGTTGGAGTAATAACGGGGTTGTTGTTTATACGAAAGATTTATGGAGCAGTTAAATTAGAATAGAAGAATATAGAGATAGTTGTAATAGAGTAATGTTCTATACTACAATAGCGAAATCTATGCTTGTTTTATCTTTGAATTTCTTTGTGTGATTTTGTCGAATATGTAAAACATTATTTGTAGCTACTCTATTCCAAAGATGAAGCACCAGTGATAATATCAACCAACTCATTGGTAATAACAGCTTGTCTAGTTCTGTTATACAAGATGGAGTAACTGTTGATCATATCACCAGCATTCTTTGAGGCATTATCCATAGCGTTTCTTCTAGCAGAAATTTCAGAAGCATAACCTTCAGCCATGGCAGTCAACAAGTTGTTAGCCAAAGAGAATTCAGCCAAACTTTGTACAGCATCTTCGCCTTCAAATTCGTACTTGTTGATACCTGGAGCATTTTGAATAATGTCTGCAGCGTAAACAGCAAATGTTGATGGTTCAAAAGAAACACCAGAAACAAACTTGTTGTAAAGAATTTCAACATTTTCGTAGTGACCCAATTTGGCAATTTCATCTGCAATCAAAGCAACTTCAGTAAAATTTGGTGCTTCTTTACCAACACCATTGAATGCCAATTTCAATTTATCAGCATGGGTTCTTGACAATTGAACTTTAACTTTATCTCCCACGGCAACAATATCGACATTACCATTCAATTCTCCCGTTCTCTTTCTGGCGGCTTTGGATAATTGAGAGTGAATTGATCCACATAAACCCTTGTCAGAAGAAACAACAATCAATAAAGTCTTTTCTGGGGTTTTTGAAGCAGCTGCATTTTCTTCTTCCAATTTCTCACCTTCTTTTGGATCAGCATTCTTGTTGAAATCCTTTTCACTTTCATTGAAAACACGTGAAGATTGCATAGCTCTTTGAGCTTTGTTCAATCTGGTAGAGGCAACAATCTTCATGGTGTTAGTGATTTTCTCAATGTTCTTAATTGATTTAAGACGATTTTCAATTTCACGTAATGTAGCATAGTTTCTAGTTGGAGCAGTTAGTATTTCACGTCTCAATTGTCTATACTTAAAGAGCCTCTTCAGTACGTCTTTTCACCCTGTGAATACGCCCAACGCAAAGTGCATCCCTAGTTGATCTGTATATTGTCATGAAACATACCTTACACGTGGAGCTGCACGGACAGCTTGATTGACTCCTAAACGAAACATTGCTGTACTTTTATTGTGGAATATGAATCAGTAAAGCTAAATAGTAAATGCAATGTTGAACTTTTCAATGGATTTTTTTCTTCCTCTCAACACCAGTAGACAAATGCTACCAATTGTACCTTTTCGCTCATTCTTTCTTTCGGGTTTTGACACAACAACAGAAATTTTTTAACTTTTCTTATTGGGTAATGAATTGGGATATAAATATATATTTTGAACATAATTACACGACATATACATGAACACAGAACATAGATATAACGAACTAGACATGGACAATAATCAGTTCTAAAAAGAGCGATGGAGAGTTCTTAGTGTCTCTGTTTGGCGATAGAGGCTCAGGAATTCAGTGATTCTACCAGGAGGGCCGAGAAACATTTTGCTTCTGTATCAACGACATTGTTTCGTACTTTGATCTCCATGAAACTACATCATACGATTCCGTTTAACCCAGACACGAGAATCATCACTAGGAAACTTAAATATTATGCATTCATCAAATTCAATCTACTCCGGCAAACAACTATCTTTATTTCGACGGATCGTTCTTTTGGTAGCCTTGGTAACCTTGTATTGGGTAACTTTCTAGCATCTTCAAATACTTTAAAATCAAACTCTTGCAATTTCTACCAGCATCTTCTTGATGATATTGTCTACACTTCCTTACAGCTTCATGTGTTACCCTTAATTCATATACTCTTATCCATTGTTCTCTCAACATTGATTTTCTTGCTGCATCAACCTGTGACAAGTCGTTATAACTTATATCATCAAATGAGACAAGTTCGGGCCTCAGGTGGTTTTCATAGCTGTCCAATTTTCCTATATCGAAAGCAGTTAGTACGAGAATTCACATATAGTTGGTGATAGTCAAATGGCTCACACGATTGACCAAGATTCGACGCTCGGGCCCTCATCAAAAAACATACCCATGTTGTGTTAGTGATCTGTGATGTATGGCGTGATGTGACGTGAGAATAATTATTAGATCGCTAGACAATGCAATATGGTGGGGGGTCGATGGATTGTTGGATACTAGCTTGTTGCACCAATTTTTTTTCTCTCCTAGTATTTGATTGTGTGTGTGTAATAATGAAAAGGTGAAATTTGACTGGACCAAAATTGTTACAAAAGACACTACTACAACTGTTATAAATAAGCACTGCTACCAATTGGGTGACAGATAGTAACGCGTTTTCATTACATCTTAGTGTAACCGTGTCATCTTCAATAGGGAAGCCAATGTTATATGTAACCTCTAAATCCACAACAAACAAATGTTTTGAGTTTGTTTCCCGTTGAATTGTCATTTTGGTTGCAAATTTTCACCAAAGTCAACAACACACACACACAACAACGAATTCTATGCAGCAGAAAAAATTCACAAATCACCGCCATATGTCAAAGTTAATTATTTTTTTTTTTTTCAGAGGAACATTTTGACATCAAATAGTCACATCCAACCATAGTAGCTTCCCAGGACATAAAGCTTGGTTGGTTTTCTTGTCTTACGTCAAAGCTTTGCTGTTGAGGTGTCCAATTGTCCGTACACAAGGTGCTAAAATTTCAGAATGACAGAAAAGTCAGTTCCCCCCCATACATCCTCGATTGGTCACATTTCATTCAATGCAAAGTACATATCATATGCTCATACTTTTTTTGCAGCACTGTCGTTTCTTGCGGCATTGGCTGTAGGGAGCTACTTGCATTATCACAAGATTGTTCAAAATGCCTCGTTCGGTTACCCTGATGAATGGTTCCCAAGTGTTTCAGCAACTATTGGGGACAGATACCCTGAGAGGTCAGTGTTTCAGATTGTGATTGCCATGACTGCTGGTCCCAGATTTTTGCTTCTTGCATTCAACTTCTTAAGCTTGTACAAAGAACTGTCGTATTTACCTTTTGTTGCATTAATCGCTGGACTTTTGAGAACATTAACTGCAGGTGGTTGGATGTATATTACATCCACAGATGATCATGATGCCCATGACGTGTTTATGATAGGCTACATCGTCTTGACGATACCGTGGGATGTATGCACTACTTTATTGTCACCAAAGGGATCCTTTCAAAGAAAAGCTAGATTTTATACGGGTGTCAGTTTCTTTGGTACGTTGCTTCCATTGATTTATTGGTTTATTCAACATAAAGTACACATAAGACCTGGTGCTTACTCAGTTTATGCGTATTTCGAATGGTCTCTCATTGGCTTGGACATTCTTTTCGACGCTTGGTCTGCATTGGACTATAGAGATATCGAGGTTACAATTTCCGGTGAAGGGTTGAAATTAGTATCGGGGCAAAAAAAAAAGCCCATTCAAGAGACCCCTATAAAATCTGTTAAGATAGAGAAGGTAGATGAATTTTCCAACTTTGAAGTGATTGCCAATCTTATCAACTCGTACATGTATTGGACCGTCTTGACATCTTTGTTTTTGTGTGTGTGGTATTTCCCGCTATGGTACATGGGTATATCCGGATATGAAGCGGTTGTCATATCAATATTCTTGTCACCATTATTGTTGTTGCCACAATGTTTGAGAGTCTACCTCGCACAAATGCCACAGTTGACAAGATCATTGACTGTCGTCTGTGGTATTGGTGCATACAAGTTTGAAGACCCAGAACAAAAACTATTGGCTATAACAGCGGGAACCGTATTTGGTATCATTTCAACAGTAAATGAGTTCTGGTCATTATCCAAACATCCGAAGAAATTGAATTCGTATATTGCAACTTTTATTTTGGGACTTTTAGCAACGTCCACATTCAAGTTTTTATTTTATTCAAATAATCCTATATGGCCAATAATGCACAAGGAGAATGGTGGTTATAACCCATTGGGTATATTCATTGGATTACTTGCAGCTTTCTTTACGCCTGTATTAAAGAGAGAGGAGATATCGAGTCTTACAAGTTCACATAAGGTTGGGGGATCTCTCTTGTTGGGTGCAATTGGTTTTGGTGGATATTATTTCACATTACAAGCATTATTATCAGATTCAGGAACGTTGGCCCTCTGGACGTGGGAGGGCTACCCAATAAGAGGGCCGACTCCAGTAACTGGTGCGTTCCCACACATTCTCACATTCGCAATCGCTCTTCTCGTAACTTTGAAAGTACATCCAAATGTATTTAGCAGTTGGGGCTACAATATCATTGTTGGAGGTGGGAGTGCCATTACATTTTACTTTTTGAAAGATTGGGCGGGGTTTATCGGGACATTGGTGTTTGTGTTTTACATTGTTTCAATTGGACCACTTATGTTGCACTCAATCACTGGCTACAATCCAGCAGGAGTGTTTTTCCTTGGATATTTCTTAAATGTTATAATTTCATTAGCTAGTGTTTGGATTGTGGCATATGCTTTTGTTCCTGGTGGCCCATTACTAAGAGAAAGAACCGATATTGTCTTGTCAACTGCTGTTCTTCTGATTTTTGTTGGAATAGCCAATTACCAGTTGAGAAAGAAGGAGGTATCAATAATCAGCTTTTATAGCAAAAGAACTTTCAAGCAAATGTCAACAGTTGTCACTGTGCTTATTGCATTGTCATTATCCACTGCTATCAAAAGATGGCCCACTGGGTTGGGTAAGCCATATCATCCAGAAACGGAAACCTTCACTGCTGGAATATGGTGTGTTCATTTCGGTTTGGACAATGATATGTGGTCATCAGAAACAAGAATGAGGGATCTTATAAAGGATGCAGAACTAGACATTATCGGACTTTTGGAGACAGACACACAACGGTTGATTGGAGGAAATAGAGACTTTACGCAAAAGATTGCTGAGGATTTAGGCATGTATGTTGACTATGGCCCCGGTCCAAATAAGCATACTTGGGGAGCAGCTTTATTATCGAAATTCCCCATAATCCAGTCAACGCATCATCTTTTACCTTCTCCCGTTGGTGAATTAGCCCCTGCCATCCATGCAACATTGGACATTTATGGCAACTTGGTTGATGTTGTTGTTTTCCATTCAGGTCAAGAAGAAGACGTGGAGGATCGTAGGCTACAGAGTTTGGGCATTGAAGAAATCATGGCCAATTCCGAAAGACCGTTGGTGTTGTTGAGTTATTTGGTTACCGATCCCTTAGTTGGTAATTACAACACCTATGTTTCTGAAAAGTCAAGGATGCATGATATTGACTCAACCGATTGGGATCGTTGGTGTGAATATATTCTTTTCCGTGATTTGAGGAAGATTGCTTATGGCAGGATTTCGAGATCAACAATCACTGATACCGAATTACAAATTGCCAAATTTGGTTTTGGTGGTTTTGAAAATCACGATTACCATTTTGTTGATGAGAATGATGTTGATGAAAATTTGAGAATGCCACAATTGTTTAGGGGTGATGGGGTGAGAGGACATAGGTATCATGTTTTTGACGAACCAAGGTACTTTGCCCCCGGACTTTAGTACAAAGATTGTAATATTTCTTTAAACTTACTTTTTATAATCATTAATGCATAAATACAACTTTTACATAAAAACACTACTTTCAAGCAAATGCAAATCTTATTCCAACAAACCTTGTTGCTCAGCCTCGGCGATTCCTTCTTCTTGATGGGACTGCTCTATTGTGTGCAAGCTTTGGCTATTTCTTAATTCATATAATCTAATCTTTTTTCTAATTCGTTTCGACTGCCATTTGATTGGAACAAAGGGCAACACTCCTTCCCTCTCTTCGTATAATTTGATGTTCAACCAAATAATGACAAAAAGCCAGTAGCAGCAATAGGTGATGACACTGCCATAGGTTGCTGAATTTGTCCACCCGAAAATAGCATTGAGCACCATCCATCCACCGTCGGTTAACCCATTGCAACAATTTACATGCCAAACACTTTTAGCAATGTCATAAGATCCTGGTCCACTACCAGTCTCACTGACATCCAATCCACCACATTTGCGAACAAATGATTCTAATTCGAGAAACCATACCCCGCGACTCATTAATCCAGCACTGACAATGTAAAGAAAACACGTTGACGTTATTAAAAAATACTGCAATGACAACTTATTTCCTCCTTTGTATAAGGTGTAACCCACCAATGCACCAAGTGCAAGTCCACAAGCGATTGATAAAGGGAATGACGAAGCTGGCGAACTCACACCAATACCTCCTACAAACACCACGGCCTCCAAACCTTCTCTCAAAGTTGTCACTAACGGCAAAATGGCCAAAAAATACTTTTTACCAAACTTTTCTCTTTTTGAAGAAGACGATAGCTTGGTAGATACAACCGGCGCTGCGCTTGATCCTGTTAATGGAACGCTTTCTGACTCCACGCTTGATCTTGTTCCGCCATAGCTGATGACACCATCGTTAACATCACTTTCGCTAAACTCATCGGAAAGGATACCGTCGTCACCCAATTTTGCAATCTCCTCTTCACCTTCTTCGTCTCCCTCTTGATTATATGCATCACCCAACTTGATCCACCATTTCAATTTCATGACTTTATTAATACGTAATAATCCAATACCCATTACAGTGATTATTATACTTGACAATATCGAAAACACCCCTTCCCAAACACGCTCCGTATATGCCCAATAATCTTTCCCAATGAAATAAAATGCTAAAATAAATACTAGCCCAATCAAAAAGCAAATCACAAGTCCCAAAATTGCACCCACCCATACTTGAATCTTTAGTTTTCGTTGAACTTGTTGTAGATGAGTGCTTGACTGACTAGGCGTTGAACTGGTACTTGTGGTGGTTTTGGCGTCGGACTTGTGAGATCGCTGATTTATAAATGAAAGAAGTACTGAAATGATAATTGCAGACTCCAAAGTTTCCCGAAGAATAATGAAAAAGATCTGTATCGAAAAGTAATCCTCAATCTCAACCATATTGAACAGGCTGTTTTTATATGGATAAACAGTAGATTTTAATTGACTTTGGTTGTGAAAAATAAAATAGTCTGATCTCTTGAGAAGAAGTGTCGAGAAAAAAGAAAAGAGAAGAACGAGGGAAAGCCAAGATAATCCACGACACTATAAATAAAAAGATTTTGCGACAATGATGGAATACGACAGGAAGCTTTGTGGCTAAGTTGGTCAAACTCCCACCCAATCTACATCTTCTAGAGACCCATAGAGTGAAAAATACTCTGTATCATTATCTAAAATAAACTCCGTTTAAACTCCTTCGTCAATCTCTAAAAAAAAACCAAAAAAAATAATAACTCCAAGTCAATTGCATGTACTCGAACACCACAATGTACTAGTAATAATCAGTGAGACAACTCAAATCAGCCCTACAGAGCCGCAAAGTTATTCCTTATTGGTAGGGAAACTCAACTGTTGCAGTCAAACAAGTAATATACTCATCATCTTTTGTAAAAGCTCTAGCGGTGACCAAATACTTTCCAGGTGGAACTTCCTCGGGAATTTCAACCTCTTTTGTAATCACTTGTTTCCCCTTTTCAATGGGACACTCTAAATCGACCTTGGTGATTTCTTTACAAATGTCATAGGTTTGGTGAATCAACTTGATGAATCCATAACGAACATCAACTTCGACATAAGCACCATCGGTTATAGTCTTGTCAAGAGTACCTTTGGCAGTAAATGTCAAATTGGCCCCAGCTTCAGGTGGATTAGGTGAAATAGTAATTTCATCAAGGGTTAAAAGCTGTTTACTGGAGTAGTCACATACCTCAATTGGAGACTTGCCTGGTACAGGCTTAGTATCATCATTGGCGTGGGCTTCATTGGCAACATGGAAGAAGTTTTGTTGTTGAAGATCATATTGGGAATTGAGGTCACTGGGTGTATTGAACACGGCAAGGGCACGGTCGACGTACTCATTAAAGAGCGAAAGTGAATTGACTGCAGTTAACGTTGCGACAGTTGTAAAGGCAATCTTAGTAAAAGCAACCATGACGAAGTGGGACTAGATTATCTGTGTTGAAATGTACTAACGAAAGAAGAAAAGTTGTGGATGAAGATAATACTTTGCCCTCCCCTCGATTTTTGATAGCATTGCTACTATTAACTTTTTTTTGTTATCATAGTACATACACACATACACAATTGCAAGCCACGGTCGTGTCGAACTGGCAAATTACAATAACCGAACATGGACAAACACACTCCATTACTGCTGTACTATACTATGTGTTCTACTACGCCGCGACCCTGAAAATGATGTGATATGCAGTGTACTACAAACGTGTGGGCGCCCTCTCTCGCCTCTCTTCATCTACCCTGATATGATCAAATTTGCCGTCATTGTGTCAAATCTTTCCCTTATCAATTTGGCTTCAATTTCCAATAGTTCATGATATATAGCTTCTCCCTTCGATCCTTGCAGTTTTAACATTTCCTTGATATTAGCTTTCGATAATTTCCACACGACTGAGTCATTTACAGTAGTGTAAGCAATAGGTCTGTAATGTGATGCATCGTCTAAATCGCCAAATGCAACCATAGGTACAATTGAACTGTGTAGTTCTCTTCCCTCGGGTCCAAACTTGATCACAGATCGAATTAGTCCCAGTTCAACGATGAAAAAAGATGGTTCGTCTTTTGAAGTGTTGTAAAATTGTAAATCTTCCGGAATTTGCTCCTTGACGAAATATGGAGCCAATGGTGCCCAAAACTCGGCATCTTTGGAACACAATCCTTGAAATGTAATCATCATCAAAGGCAATGGCTGTTTTTGTAAAAACTGACTATTAGCATTCAGGTGTAGTTTGTGTTGAGTTTTTTGTTCGTCATAAACTGTTCTACTAGCTGCTTGAAGAACTTGTTTAGTTCTTGGAGTTCCAAACTCACCACCAAATTGATTAAACAATTTATTGCTAAACGAGGATGGTGATTGAATCGATGACGATCGTGCCATGCTTCCACTCGAGTTTGTGTTCACTCGCGTATTTGCATTTGTATTATTAGTCTTTGCTCCAGGAACAGATCTTGACGATGTTTGACGAGTGACATGCTCCAATGGGTTGTTTTTTTTTAAACTCTTGTACGTCTTTAAAAATGAGTTTTCACACCACTCCAAAGCATAGTTCAACGAACTAAATAACTCAATAGGTGGAGATGAGCCCTCGTCCTGCTCGCTAATTTCAAATAATCCAGCATCACGCAATCCCTGGATCGTATCGTCCTCTTCGCTCACTCCAGAGATGATCAATTGCGTCTTGAACTCACTGGCCAAATTTAGTATTCTTCTGAACCCCTCAGCCGCTGAAAAGTCCAAAGAAATAACCCCCTTCATATCAATTATCAAGAACTTTACCGGTCTTTTATCAAACTTGTCAGTTTCAAATATCAACCTGATTTCCTTTTCTACTCCACCGATCGACCCAAAGAATATAGTCCCTTGCAACTTAACAATGCAAATTTGCTCCCCCACGTTTTTCAAAAATTCTTGTTGCTTTGGGTGACGCAAAACGGTTGATCGGGCAACATTACCGGAGTAGATACCTTGAACAACTGGAGTCCTTGCAGCCTCAACCACAAATGATAAACATGCTAATAAAATACCGATCCCTATACCGGCAACAAAATCAACTGCACCCATAGTCACTACAATGATAATAATGGTTGAGTACTCAATCTTTCTCAATCTACCAATAGTATCCCACACGGACTCTTTAAGAAGCTCGTACCCCAATAAATAAATCAAGGCACCAACAACACATACTGGAATATAGCCAATAACGACTGGCCCCGCAATCATGACTGCCGCCGTAGCTATAGCCAACATAATACCGGCAAGTCTATCATTAGCGCCAGCCCTGATAAACAACACTGAATTGGTGTACACCAAGTAATTTTGAATAGACCCGACCAAACCGGAAATTGCATTTGAATACCCATGAGCAACTAGTTCTCGATTCACATCGACATCATCCATTCCAATGGATACCGCTAATGCAGGCACATTGATTGGAACATGCAAAATTCCAAAAAATGTTAATGCCAACATCGTTGGGATTTGTCTCATAATGCACCACCAATCAACCAACTGAAACTTGTACAACTCATAAAACTCAAACCAAGGTTGGTCATCCTCTACTGCTGGAAACACCCAACCCATTCTTCTTGCATCATCTAAGTTCCACGAGGGGATTAGCAATACAATCAAGTGAAACACTGCAAAAACGGCAATAAAGTATCCAGGCACAAGTAGCGAGTTGTGAATTCTATGCTGAAGTAGTATCAATATCACGGCCAAGATTAGTGGTACCGTCCATTCCAAAAGCGTGGTTGTGTTGTAAAATAAATACTTGAATGTTTCGTAATTATAATTTAGCCCACCTTCCAACCTTGACGATACTTCAATCCCAGTAGCTATTAAAAAGTACCCCACTCCCCCTATACAGCCAACAAGAATGTGTCGAGGAAAGAACCCAACTAACACCCCCAATTTCAATTTTCCTAGCAAGAAAAACACCAAACCGGTCACAATAGACGAGATGGCATATGATGTTATTGTAGTTGCAATTATCGCATCCTGTTGATTTTCTGCAGAGTTTTCTGACATGATCAGTTTGGAAATGCTAAATGCCATGGTATGGAAGAATGGTGTAACTTCAATCATTTCCGAACCAATACCCGCTTCGAATGCAGACCCACCCAATGAATAAACCAATTGAGATACGATACATGACATGTAAAACATCGAAAGTCCTGCCGGTGCTAATGCGGCAAATATGGGTTCACTAATGGGGAACATGATCATTCCGTAAGACAAACCATCTAAAATGTTGAGCAAAGTTCCCAAAAACACTCCAGGAATGAATTGGAATGGTTTGGTAAGTAGCTGATGTAATCTACTTGGATGAGCTGGTTTTTCAGGAATTGATCCTGCGCCGTTCGGTGTGTTGGTAGTATATGATTGTCTTTTAGAATCTGAAACTCCCCGAAAATTCGAGTGTTGTTGCACACCAATTGATCCTTCTTCATCACCTGTGGTGTAATCAGCATGTCGATTGGCAAGCAAGGGAGTTATACTGGAATACGTAGGCGACGACGACGGCCTTTCGTATTCCCCTATGTGAGAGGGTTTGGCACTCGAGCGGTTTGGTTGCACCGGAAATTCCTCTTCCTGAATGCTAGTGTCGTAATCATTGCCTCCACCATCTCCTTCATCATTATCGACAACACCAATGTTGGCAAGGTTTGCTGTTTGTTCGTGCACTTCAGCGCCTGTGTTCACCTGGGGTGAACTTGTACTTTCAAGAATGCTTGGTCTATGACTCATACTGACATAGCTTCGCCCGCTGATGTCAAAATTGGGGTTGTTCAGGTTATTGCTGTAGTTGAATGCTTCACTTATGGAATAGTTTCTGATTCGATTGGGCTTGCTAGCCAATTTAGCTTGTTCGGTATTTCTGGAGCTGGTAAAGTTTTCAAAGTCGCTTTGATTGGAGGGATTGTTTGAAGAAGTTGTGGCTTCTGGAGGATAATCAACTGTGGCTTCCAAAGAAAAATCATCATGATCTGTTATTGAATCATCAAATTTACCGGAAGTCTTTCTTATTTTAGAATTCTTTCCTCGGTTGTATGTCGAGCTCATGTTTTAAAAATCTTTGAGATACAGATTGTGGAGTGTTAAAAGAGCGACGGTACCTTGTAAACTGAATAAAACTGTATGTGTTGACTATGTAACTTAGTGAAAATCCTTCAGCGTTAATAATTGTGCTTTGCTTGTTATCAATGAAAATTTAATAACCAATTAAATTACATGACACAAAACAAATCGACAGAGTCACGTGCAAGATGGGGCTGGAACAACAGGTTATTGAGAAGTACTCAAATGCCAGAATCAAAGTTGCAAACCAAGGGTCATCACAGCGACGGAGTAAACCTCGGTCTACGTTGCAATGGAATTACTCAACCTGTTGAAGTTAGTACCCACAGTTAGCGTGGTAAGATTTTTCCCTAAATTTCTTTGTGTAAGCTTCCTCTCTACGTGTCCAAGATAATGGCGATCCAAGATGTACCAAACCCGTCGAAATATTTCTTTGTAAACATTTTTTGTAAGAAGTTCGTATGTTTTGTTAAAACAAAAGGATGGTATCAAAGCAATGTCTGTCTTTGGACAAATGGTTGTTACCAGTACGAAGGGGCCATAGAGTGGTATGGCGTCCAAACATATTGTGCATGAAAGGACAAACTTCAGTATAGGAAGTAGTCAATATGATCATTTATGTTTCGTATAAATCTTGTTGAATGAGTTTCGCATACTATTTATTTGTTGCAAATTAAAGCAAATTTTATTTTAAATTTGTTCAACAGTTACTAGGGTTGCAATATCCCCGATCAAGTACAACAAGAGCTTTTCTGCAACTTTGCCAAGTTCTATGAACCAATAAAACTTCCGATTCCAGTTAAATAAACTTTGCAACCTTCGAAACTTTGGGTAGTGGATGATACTAGTCATTCGGTTACCTCCTCGGTACCGAAGTTGCACATCTACCACAGACATGCGAAAGAGCGTAGAGAAAAAAAAATAAATTTTTCGACGACACACATTTTATTTTGAGATTTTCATCTGCCACTTTGTACTGTAGCAACCGACTTTGTTGATACCTTGTGGTTGTGAAAAGCTGAAAGTAAAGCTTTTATGGTAGTGTATCCTGCGATACGAATGACATATGCGACTCTCACGATGCTATGGATAAGGTTGATAGACTAAGGCTCGTTTAGTTTCGGCGTCTCCTAAACAGCTACAGAGCCATAAGTAACACAAAAAA